>Ga0065711_1035563_pt1 | contig 22133 bp, 13 predicted proteins | sample Hoacrofraction12_FD_59098 | JGI IMG/M metagenome (GOLD analysis project Ga0065711, IMG submission 59098) | Hoatzin crop microbial communities from Cojedes, Venezuela - Epithelial fraction 12 v2 (version 2) | ecosystem: Host-associated > Birds > Digestive system > Esophagus > Crop | place... | reverse complement strand
CCCCCCCCAAATATGCTGAAGTAGTTACCAATAGAGCTAGCCTTCGGACGTAATTAGGCCTCAGATTAGCTACTGTTGAGGTACCAAACTTGTCGCAGTCACTGTCACAGGATCAAAGTACTGTTACCATAAGAAGAGCAAGTATGTTACTTAAGCTACTACATTGTAGTAAACAGATTACTAGTCTTTTTCCTAAAGCTATCAAATTAATAATAGCTATTAAAAATTACTAGATTCTGTCTTTATACTACAGCTTCTGGGTAGGGTTTTTTAGCCCCTGAAGAACTTAATATTTGCACAAGTAAGGAAAGGAGTCACTGTTCTGGGGACTAGCTGCATCTTCTCCAGTGCTAAGGCTTGTATTGTGTTAAGTAACTGTTCTTGTTTCTGTTTGCAAAGTGAAAGTGACAGCTTTGTACTGTGGGTTTATATTCAATGTGATTCAGTGGGTTCAGAGTGATATAATTCTTATAAACTTTTATAAGAGACCTGTACTTAAAAACTACAGGCTGAATGAAATATCAAAGTTGAATTTCCACATAGTTACACAAAGTAGAAACAGCTAGTGTTTATTAGTGTGACTGGGTCAGACTTTGTGGGAATTGGAAAAAGTAGCAAAGGGAGGAGAGAATGGAAACAAATCAGACCTTTTCATTTGCTCTTTATAGAGGAAGGCTATGACTCACTCCAAATACTAATGTTTTCCACACTGACAGTTAAATATACTTGTATGTGTGGGTATATTGGCAACTGAGTGTTTGAGGCACTCATTTATCAGCTTTTCTCACAGTGCTTATGTGTGGAGCAGAATTTAGTGACTGCAATTTAGAAATGAGAGACGTTGGTTTGGGGTTTGTTTTATAGTTTTCTAGCTGATTTTACTTTCTCTGTGGTTAAGTTAATAGTTAAAACTTGGCAAGATGTAAATACATACAATCACAGAAGGGTAGGGGTTGGAAGGGACCTCTGTTGGATCAGCTACACCAATCCCCCTGCAAAAGCAGGGTCACCTAGACCAGGCTGCTCAGGACCTTGTCCAGGTGGGTTTTGAATACCTCCAGAGAAGGAGACTCCATAACCCCTCTAGGCAGCCTGTTCCAGTGCTCCGTCACCCTCAGAGGGAAGAAGTTCTTCCTCCTATTCAGATGGAACTTCCTATGCTTCAGTTTGTGCCCATTGCCCCTTGTCCTGTTGCTGGGCACCACTGAAAAGAGTCTGGTCCCATCCTCCTGACACCCACCCTTGAGATATTTATAAGCATTTATAAGATCACCTCGCAGCCTTCTCTTCTTCAGACTGAACAAGCCCAGCTCCTTCAGCCTTTCCTTGTAGGAGAAATGCTCCAGTCCCCTCACCATCCTCGTAGCCCTCCGCTGGACTCTCTCCAGCAGCTCCTCATCTTTCCTGAACTGGGGGGCCCAGAACTGGACATAATACTCCAGATGGGGCCTCACTAGGGCAGAGTAGAGGGGGAGGAGAACCTCCCTCGACCTGCTGACCAGACTTTTCTTAATGCACCCCGGGATCCCATTGGCCTTCTTGGCAGCCAGGGCACACGGCTGGCTCATGGTCAACTTGTCGTCCACCAGGACACCCAGGTCCCTCTCCACAGAGCTGCTCTGCAGCAGGTCAGCCCCAAGCCTGTACTGGTGCATGGGGTTGTTCCTCCCCAGGTGCAAGGCCCTGCACTTGCCCTTGTTGAACCTCATCAGGTTCCTCTGTGCCCAACTCTCCAGGCTGTCCAGGTGATGCTGAATGGCAGCACAGCCTTCTGGTGTATCAGCCACTCCTCCCAGTTTTGTATTGTCAGCAAGCTTGCTGAGGGTACACTCTGTCCCTTCATCCAGGTCGTTGATGAAGAGATTGAACAAGACTGGGCCAAGTGCTGACCCATGGGGAGCACCACTAGCTGTTGGCTTCCAGCTAGACTCTGTGCCGGTGATCACAACCCTCTGAGCTCTGCCATTCAGCCAGTTCTCAGTCCACCTCCCTGACCACTCATCTAGTCCACACTTCCTGAGCTCACCTGTGAGGATGTTATGGGAGACAGCGTCAAAAGCCTTGCTGATGTTGAGGTAGACGACATCACTGCTCTCCTCTCATCTACCCAGCCAGTCATGCCATCATAGAAGACTCAGATTGGCCAAGCATGATTTCCCCTTGGTGAATCCATGTTGACTACTCCTGATAACCTTCTTTTCCTCCACTTTCTTAGAGGTGACATCTAGAATGAGCTGGATGACAATGATTATTGTCTCTGGATAAAAGGAAAACTGTTGAAGTTGTTGTAGAGGACTGGCAGGCACTAGTGTCAAGAGTGTTTCAATAAGCTACTGATTGTTCTTGAGGCACGTGTTTCACAAGCAACATCTCAGGAGCTTTGACACCTATGGACAAAATAAATTTGAAATTTAGTCATTGGAAAATGGGCTAAAAGTATCATCAAGAACAAAGCTCCCTATCCAACTTTTATAATTTTACAATCACATTAAAGCAAAAAATCCTATTGTTACTCCTTTTTTGTGTGTTTTAGGATCCTATTTAGCCAGGAATTGCAAGAAAAAGGATAACAATTTTTTTTTGCATAAAAAAAATCAAACAAAAAAACAACCGAGTATGTGAGACATCAGTTTTCTTTTTATCCTTAGCTTGAAGGAAGGGAAGTTCAGAGAATTGCTTTGAGTTGGTAAGTTAAGTCTTTGCAGAGTTAAAATCCTGAAATGATTCTTTAGTGTTGAATCTTTGCCAGGAGAGGTATGTAACATGCATGCTGACTGTCCCCATATGGAGCTGTTCGGTTTTTGGTAAGAAATGAGTGGACTGTTTAGCTGACTCTTCCCTTGAATTTGCCTGCACCTTGCTCTGAAAGATCTGTCTCCCAGCTGTGCTGCCTACAGAGTTTTGTTACATTTTAGGAAATGGATTTGGAGAGTCAGTGCAAAAATACTGGCTCTTGACTAAGGGCAGCAGAATATTTCCAAGAATCAGGTGACAGCTCTAATTAGTGAAAAAAAATATATTTTTTTTTTTGATACTGACTTTCTCATGACCTTAACTTCTTCCTTAGTCTCTTTTGGAGAGTAGAAGCTTTAGTTAATCTGCTAAGACATTTGTTTGAACATGGGAATTGTCTGACTGTCACAATTTCTAGATGCTGACAGCCTAATGGAGGAATTAAAACACTCTTTGAAATGTATTATATACAGTTTTGAAAATGTGTTCATTAGTAATGAATTGGACACTCCTAATGTCTTTTTCATTTCACTGTCAAACATTGGATGTGTGTTAGTGATTAATGCTTGATAGGAAAAACAAATCAAATACTGACTTTAAAACACTGAGTTTTTGCATTCTGTTAGAATACAGAGTGGAAAAAGGCAATGTGATACTATATATTTCCAGTGACTACTGAGTTAAAATATTTTGTCTTTGGTCAGGGAATTCTGATCTGTTTCTCTTTGGAAACCTAAACTGATACTGATCTTTTTTTTTTTTTTTTGAAAAGGAGAAATAGAATATCACATCCACATGGGTGACCCCTCCATTTCCATTTATGGTGAGAACACCCCTCAGGATGGATAGAAATTTGGACTTTCCTTCCATGCCAGTGTCTGGTTAATTGGAATACTGATCAGCTTGTTCTTAAATGTGTGACTATACCTTCGGGAGACATTTGTGGAACTGCATATCCCCTCTGTGGGGAAAATGTATAGTGAGTGTGAACCAACTGTATATGGTATAACAACTTCCCAGAAGCGTGGCTATGTTCCGATTTGAGCATCATCACTTTGCATTAACATCTAATGAGGAATGCTTATGTGCTAAAATAAATGGATTTGAAATGTATTTGCCTATAGTTTTACATAATACTTTGTCAACAGATCAACTACGGATATGACTTTCTAGTTGTGAGAGTACTCTGCATTGAAAACATAATTAAATTACTTGATTGGAGGGTGAACACAAACTTTCTTTTATTTTCAGTGGTGGTTCAGTTTATAACTTATATGCTGCTGATGAAGATGAGACAGAGGCATCACCTTCTGGCCAACAGATTATGGAGAATTCGATTACTATGAATAAAATGAAGCTGCTCAAGGCAAAGATGGAGAACATGAATCTGAGTAAAAAGGTGAAGTTACGATTTCAATTTTTCTATCATATAATGGCACGCACTTTCCTAATGCTGGCTTTTCTATAAAGCAGGTGAGATACTTTGCTGTGTTGGGAAGTGAAGTAACCAAGGGTAGATGGTTTCTTATCTATTGTTTAAGTAAATACTGTTGTTTAAATGTTCTGCTCTGAGGCATTGGCTTTACTTGAATCTACCTGTCCAAAGAATTGCCTGCTCGTTCTGGATTTGTTTGTGTGGATGGTTTTTTTTCATATGTGTAGGTTTTGGTTTTTTTTTTACTTCCACTGCTTTAAGTAGTGTTGGTTTGCAGTACTCCTCTGGTAAAAACCAGTGTTTCTTTTAATGAAGTTTCATTAAGAAATACTGTAACTGAAAAGCCTGTAAAGTTAAATGTGAGAACGAGATTACTTAGATGATAAAACATTATATTGGTGTTCATATCTGTCTTGGGTTACCTAGATGTAAAGGGAAGATATTGTACTTTCTTTCATCATGTCTGAGACCCAAAGCTCCTGGATAACTTTGGCGTTGTAGCTTCCCTTTTCTGTTCCTCTGACATGTGGCCTATTTGCTAAAAAGCCTTTTCTGATGATAATCTTTGACTTTTTTATTCATATATTGGGGTGAAGTCTTGATGGCTAGTAACAGATGAGGGAGTAGAAAGAATGATTTGGTCCTTTCTGGCCTTACACTGTCTGAATTCTTGGGAATATGATCTCAGTCAGGTCTTTGAGTGAAACCATAATTCACATACTGTGGGTTTTGTTTGCTCTGTGTGTTTGGTTTTTTTTCTAATAGCCTAAGAAAACTGTCAAGGTGAAACCTCATCCTCCTATGGCTCCTCGACCCTCTAGTGGCTTAGTGGCTGCTGCTCGTCACCGCTTTTTGAGAGTGCTCCCCCATATTGGACATTCTTGCCTACCTCCTCCTGGAAGCTCATATCCCTCAGAGTCTTCTCAAAACGCACTTTCAGCATTGGCTACTTTGGCTACTGCTGGTAGAACAACACCATCCACAACTAATGACTTGCTTAAGGAAGATGATGCTTGGCAGAGCAGCTCTTGGTCTCAGTCAGTTAGTAGCATCAGGTTACCACCAAAAATATCTCGTGTTGAACTAGAAAATTCAGAACTGCCTACTAATAGCATTCTGACTCCTGTTTCATCTCTGCCTGTGAATTCAGAAAAAGCTTCTGAAAATGTGACCTCAACAAGTGAGGAGGATGCTGTTTTGTTTCCGAATCGAACAAATATAGAACTGTATGGAGCAGAAGAAAAAATTCTACCTGAAACAGATTCTTTTGCTTTGTTAACAGAAGCAAGCACCAATGAACGGTGTAGTGAGATATATGACATAGGAAAGGTGAACCCAGAACTTGAACTGTCTGATGGAGATGAAGAATCTAAGGTTGTAGAGCAGCATAGAAAACCTATTAGCAAAGTGCTGAGCACTGCAGCAATGGGGGCTGGTCTTCTCAGTACTTGTGAATTAAGTCCGCAGAAAAACCTGTTTTTGTCACCTCTTCGGTATTCAGCGCAAGTGGCACGCCACAGTTCTCTGAAACCACAAACGCAATCCAGATGCTTTGAGGCTGGTAAGTTGAGATCCACAGCCGCCCCAAATGTGCTTCGATCGTTGGAAGCCTGTAGCATGGCAGACTCCTCTTTTTCTAAGAGTACTAGATTTCACAGTGTTAGAGTCGAGTCACATAGTAAAAGACCTGATGTAATTTCTAAAGCAGAGGCTAGCGACATCACAGACATGGCTAACAAGGCGTCCAAAGAATCTGTGAGTTCTCTAAGCAACTTAGGGTTTCTGGCTTCGCTGGCCCGAAGCGCAAACAGGGAAAGTTTACAAAGTTCTTGTGGGACAGGCAGATTTCGGACTTCTGGTATTGCACTACCTGCAAACCTTCAGCATTTTCAGGAAGAAGGCTTTCGGAAAACTGCTCCTCCAAAGGAAGCTGCTGAATATATTCTAGTGAGTACTAATGCTTCCAAAGAAATTGAAGTTTTCCTGTCTTTTGTGATACTGGTGTTATGAAAACTGTACTTTCATATGTGTATCTGTGTCTTTTCAGGGAAGATAGGTGGGGAGAGGGAGGTGTACTTAAATCCCTGATAGTCTTGAACTGTTTTCTGAATTTCTGTTGGTATCTTAACTGCCTGTTTATCTAAACAGGTCCTAGAAGTAATTTTTCATAAGAAAAGTGGTTGTTCAGGTCACAACTAAAATTATTATTGTAATGATAGACTTATGAATGAGTGTCTGTTTAAAGTGTTCTCTGACTTCTCCTGCTGCTTGCTAATTGTCATTTATTCCAAAGATTGCCTAGTGACTGGCACCATATGTGCCTGTCTTCAGATCTCTAATACACTTTGATTTCGTGTGTTGTGAAGTATGGGGAGACTATTAAATAGTCATTTTGAGTAAGGCTTTATATTGCGGAATTTTAATTTTTTGTACAGAAGTCATCTTGGACTCTTTGTAGGTACATAGGTTGATACAATGTTGGTTTCAAATAAGCTGATACTAGACTGCCTAACTTTTAATTTGATTTCCATCTGCTAGTAATTTCCTTGTGGAAATTTTTTTTTTAGTCTGCACATGGGCTTGGAATGAATGGAAGTATGACAGCTGTAGGGAAAAGAGTAGGTAAGTAATGTGACGTAAATAAGAATTGAAGATGACTCTTTAATTTTTCCTGACATATCACATATATAGAGGACAAGAATCATTTATCTTTGTAAGGCAGATGTCTTTCAAAGTCTTTGCTGTTTTACACTTCTATAGCATGGTATAACTTTCAATACATTAAGTAATTCTTAAACATACAGGTGTCATCCAGATCTTAGGTAGACATAACTGTGACTCTTTTTCAGCTTTTTTTTAATACTTAATGAATCCTGCATGCCATCCATAGACATAAACATGACTTTCTGCTTTGAAGTTTCCACAAGGTCAGTTCAGTGAATACTTCTGAGTGTACTAAAATCAGAACAAAATTATTGGTAGTGTTGTCTTTAGGTCTATAACCTGAGCCAGAAGGATTTGGCAAAAGAAAAGTGGGGAGGAAACGATAGGGGCGTGGATGCTGAAAACTGCTGGTACTATGCAGATTTTTCTGTCTTTTTTGTGAATGGGCATCATTCTTTCTACCCTGGTCTTGGTAACCGTGGAGTGCTTAATGCTTGACATCTGATGAAAATGGAAGTGTTGTGCCTGAATATTAATTACTTACGTGTTTGATTCTCTTGGGAGGAATGGAATTGTCGACATGAGTACTTTTAAAACTCTAAAGACAGTGAGCTAAAGATTCTCAGCATGATCAACTTTTCTTCTTCACAGCTTTGATTTGGGATTTGCAGATTTTCTTTTCTTTTGATATGATCTTAGGAAAAGAGAGGCAGGCATGTATTGTGGGATTTTAAGATCTAGGTATAGAGAATGAGCTAGAAGATTGATATTCAAATAGCAGCCATAATGGGAAAAATGATGTAATGGTAATGATGTGGGAGCAAAAGCTGCTAAAATAGTGGACTGTGCCTTTGTTTCACAACTGGGTGAACTGGCAGTCAATTAATAAACAAATCTGTCCTTATCTGCTCCATGGTGAAAGCAGTGATACCCTAATAGCCATGTCTGTGTGCTGGGGCAGTCTACTATCCTCCGCATCATTTTGGATACAACTATGAAGAAGACACCTCCGGTGTTATGTCAGATAACAATGTTTTTTTCCAAAAGGTTCCGGACATGAGAAAAACAAAGTTGATGATATCCTATCATGCAGGCTCTTGAGAGAGAGGGATGATCTGTTGTATAACTGGCCAAAGGACAGATTCAGTTTCTTATCCAAGGCCTTAATTTATGTGTAATTGCTGTTGGGACCATAAATGTGAAGACAGGTGTATTGGTTTTTTCTGTTATAGTCCACAGTGGGGGCTGTCATCAAGCTCCATCTTTTTCACAACCTGGGCTACTGATACTCCTGAAACAGTATGCTTTTTAGCAGACAAAATTTGTAGCGTGGACAAACATTGCCTGGAAGTTTCTGTGCTAGATAGCAATGGGATAGCGCTGGCTGGTAGTGATGACTGCAACGTGTAGTGACTGCCTGGTGTTACTACTGAATGTAGCCTGCTGTGTCTCAGCTGGGAAATGACTGTTGGGATTAAAGGTACTCTGGACAAAAAGTACTGCTGGACTCATGAGGTCACTTTTTGGGAGTGTCCTGACAATATAGTGGTAGAATCACAGAAAGAATGTTTGAGAGGATGCATTTCTCACTTTCACTGTCCTATTGTGTGGTAAATTTGCATGAGCAAGTTGTACATGAAGAGCTTGTCTCTACAGAAGGAAGATGCCTTTTCTTTACATTCTGTCCAGTTATAAAGCAACAGACAAGAATAACAGGGCAAAAAGTCAAAGTGAAGTAAAGCTTTTAAGTACAGAAATTTTACAAACATCTGTGAAGTGTCTTATGAAACCATATGGCTAAATACAGGCCTATAGTCTAATAATGCACTTTTCTTGCAATTGCGGAGTATCAGCAAGATTTTAAAATGTTGCAGTATTTATTTGGTAAATGTGAGTTATCTAGTGAATATACTAGATGCTAGCTACTTGAATGCCCAACTGGTTCTTTGGAAAGCCAATGTGTGCAGTGCTTTCCCAATCACATTATGTGTTTTTTCTTTATTGGGAAGACTGTTAGGAAATGTTTCATGATTTCACGTAAGCAAGAAGTTAAAGAACAACTTTTAACATGTGTTAAAAATAATGTGTCTAAGTCCTACATTGCGCTGCCTCTTCCAGAGGTGTTAATAGGCTTGAGGTGTGTTTTGGCTTTTGGGGTTTCTTCCTCTCTGTTTAGGCTTTGGGGTTCCCACCTGAAGTATCCCAAGAAATGCAAAATGAATCTGGATTTCAAGAAGATAACATTTAACTCGTTTGTGATCAGGAATAAGTAAAAATAAAATGTCTTTGGTGTCTTTCTACCTCTGAAAGCAGGTGAAGCAACCCATCTTCCACCTGTGAATGGTTCAATTCAAGCAAAAAAGAACATTATAAAGCATTGTTTTCTTTGTGGCAAGAAAACTGGATTGGCAACCAGCTATGAGTGCAGGTAGGCTGAGCACATAACCCAGCTGTTGTTTAAAATTGATGGCTGGGTTAACCAAAAGGTTTCGTATTCTGCATGGGATTCATTAAGCGTAGCAAATCAAACAGCAGCGTTCAAAAAAAGTTGCAATTCTGAGTTCAGTAAAACTCTAGGAACTAAAATTCAGAAATGTCGTACCTGTTCTGCTGTTGAGGTGTATCTTCCTCCAGGAAAATTAAGAAATTCAAGGTATCAGAATGCAAGATACCAGGAAATAAAGAACATGATTACAAAAAAAATCCATGACATTTTGTACTGGTGTGGGGAGACCTTGCTACAAATTTTGTTCAGCCAAATTTCTCAGCAGTAATTACATCGTTAACAACTTGAGGAAAAATTGGTTTTGTTACAGTTTTTCGGAAAATCTCAATTTGGTCCTATTACAACACATCTGCACAGTTTGTGAATTTATACGAATGTATATTTGGCAACTTCTTTATTTTTACATGTGTTCTATTTCTTGTGAGACCTCAGTCACCTTTGAGTATCTGGAGCACCTCAAAAGCAGAATGCCAAGAGTGCTGGTCCCCCAAATCATGACTTGAAGATGACAAAATGAGATCTAGTGCTTGGTGGTGATCACTGGAGATTAAAAAAAAAAAAGCAAACAAACAAAAACAAACAAACCTGCTTTCTCTGTTGGTCTTGATTCTCAAAGTATTGTTTCCCACAAGATATTCTTTTCTCAGTAGCATTTCCCATGAGCTAGTCAAGGTTGGGAACTGCTGCACTGTGAGGCCTACGTTTGAAGCTTGTCTTGGTTCATGCCAATCAACAGCAAAATGAATAAAGATTTCTGCTATTAGGGAAGAAGAGTTGGAGAGTTTCCGGATGAGGAACTGCCTCTGTACTGACTCTTCAGTCTTTGATTTTGAAACAGTTTTGGACACTGCATGCTTTCCTGCTGAGCAAATAGCTGCAAGCTCTTCTAGAAGTAACAAAGCACCTTGCTTAAGGTTCAAAGTAAAGCACAGAAAAAGGGTGGAAATCGCGCATCTCCAAGAATAGCATTCATTCTAGTTTCAAAAGGAGCAACCATATGACATTTTACTAGAATGGAACATGAACCTAATAAGAGAATAAAGTCATAAGAAAGAAGGTGATTACGGGCCCAAGAACTAAAGAAAACCAGATTTATTACCAGGTACAAAAAGCCTCAGGATCAGCTGCAGAGTTTATTATGAACCCAGACAGACAGATAAATAGAGGATTATAGTCTAATAGTGAGACAGGAAGTTGGACAAGTAATACTTAATCCATTTCAAAAGAATTCTGATTTTGAGCGATGTCATTATTTTGCTGTCAAGAAGCAACTTTATCAAATAATCGGGCAACAGGACACTAATATCAGTCTCCACTTAAAGCACTTCTTCAGATCAAATATAACTTTCAAAGTAGGCTTTTCTTCTGTTAGGAGTCTTAGCTGTTGAGCTTTCAAGTTTGAAGGCAAAAATCATAATCTTAACTCATTGAAATTGCAACTGATGTTGGAAAGATGTGCCCTTATCCAGTCGTATAGAAAGTCATGTTCCCTATAGTTAGTCTGTCAGATTGAGTTGACTCAGTCTGTATTTATTAATCTTCATTAATCTCAAATGACTAATTTGAGTTTATGCCAGGCAGAAGTTGTGCTGAACTGAACATCTGTTTTGGTAACGTGAATGTTGTGGTGGTTTTGAATTTAAATGCATAATGTGGGTGTCGCCTATAGCCATTATTTTAGTGCCATGGTTATGTCGTCTGATTTCTATCAACTGATGTAGGGTGTGATCTTTAAAAAGAAATAAATCAAAGCACATCTTTCTGAATTTATAAGTGTGTTTGATCCTTGCTAGCTAGTTCCGGGAGTAATGATCTTGCTTAACTTCCCAGCTGAAGAGACTGTTGGGTCAAAACTGCAACGTTCAGTGACAACAATGTCATTTTGATTACCTGACCAGTTAATTTTATCAATCAAGAATAATTAAAATTCAAGCAGAATTCAAATAAACAAGACATGATTAAGCCAAAGCGCTCCCAGCATGTCAGAGAGTTAAAAGCTTGTAACTTCTAATATTCTTGATTCTTCAGATGTGGAAACAACTTCTGTGCAACGCACCGCTATGCAGAGACTCACACCTGCACCTACGACTATAAGAGTGCAGGGCGAAGGTATTTGCAGGAGACCAATCCCGTCGTTAGTGCACCAAAGCTTCCCAAAATCTAACATGATTGTGCTGCATGTGGCCATTCTGCCATTGAAGAATTGTGTTACACTGAGAGAAGCACTTGCTTAAACTGCATAATTTTACCATGCTCCATATTGAAAGATTTGCCAAGTAACAAAAGCACATGAGGATGCATCCTACTGAAGAATGTGAACACTACTGCAGTTGTAACTTTTCTTCTTTAATGAATGAAAAGTTAAAGATTAGTTTTTAAAAACTTACACTATAATTTAACTGTCACTGCACGTCTTGTGTTGTGTTTTATATTTTGAAAAGCTGTTTCACGTCTTTAAAAGATGCACTTTAACTTTAATTACTGTATAACCAGACTTGAGAGGGTATTGTAATAAGGGTGTCTTGTAATGCCTTCTTTACTCTTGCATTTTTTTTGTCCATTGTGTGGTATCCTCTAAGTTATTTCACTCCCTCCCCTCTCTTCAAGCAGCCTATTTGGAGATTTTTAAGGGGATAGTGTGTTCTGTCCCTCAATTCAGATTGGCATTCATGCACTGTGTATCCATTCTGAAAATTACACATCATGTTAATCACATTTTCTTAAAATAATACTGTTTGTATGACAAATTTGTTTTTAAATAGAAAATGCCCCTTTTGTTGCCATTAAATGTAAAGAACCACTTATTTTAACTTCTTTGGTAATACTAAATTTTTTTGAAGACTTCACAACTTGGTTTGTTAAGATGTTGAATGCTGTTGTTTAAAAAAATTCTAATAAATATTTAATTTTATTCTGGTTTATGCTCTTATAAGTACACAAAATAAATTTTCCTATCTTGCAGCATGCTCCTAAAGTAAAAGTTGGACTTTGTTAATGGAGGGCATGGTTTTGTTTGTGGTGTGGTTTTTTTGTTTTGTTTTGTTTTTTTCTCCTCAGAAGCACCAGCTCATCTCTATTCCTGCTGAAGCTGGTGGGAAAGTTCCCACCAACTTATTTGGAATAGCGTGACCAACGCTGGGTGCTTTGAATAAACGTCCTGAAGTCTTACCATCTTTGCAAAGGCAAAATGGGTTTTCAGTGAATGACATATTTTAACCTGCAGCCTTTATCCCCTCCAGCTGGTACTGTACAAAGGCAGTTCAGTACTTGCATTGAGACACCTCTAATGAGCCTGCAGCTAGTGCAGAAAGTGGTGTTGGAGGAATGTACCTCCTGAAATCTTTTCCTTTTTCATTCCCTTAATGTGTCTGAAATCTTTCTATAAGCTTATGTTGCTTGAGGTGTTCCTAGTCTAAACAGATTAATAAAAAAACTATAAAAGAAACCCCTCCACATTGCACCTAGACAACTGAATGTCATGGTCTGTCTCTTGTCAGAGTCCTTAGCTGGTTGTGGTATTAAAATGATCTATGTGCATTCTAGTCAAACAGTAGCAGCTGATGAGCATGGCAGTCAAAAGTTGGGCCAAAGAAAGAAAGAGGATCACTGGAAGGAAGAGAAGTAACTTGCAGAATTCTCATCTTTGGAGGAAGTCCGTTTCATGTAGTCCACCTGCAACTTCTTAAACCTTCTGGAGGTTTCTGAGAGTGATGACCTCAGAAAAAAATGTTGAAAATTGTTCTTCTGGGCAGTGATAAGGTAAAAAGGTAGTTCTGTGTGACCTCAAGGCTTATTTCTTCTTACTGGACAAAGTTGCACCTAGTATGGAGAACACACCATTTCTGAGCAGTGCTATGTACTGTGAACATGCCTATAGTTTTTATTTCATTTCCAGCATGGGACAATATTTGGTGCTGAAGAAAAAAAAGAGTAAGGAATGGGGCAAATGTATTTTCTTTGCAGTTACTTATTTGTGGCTTGGCAACTTTCTTACGATAGAGGTGTTGGTCTTTTTGTAGGTACAGTAGACATTTGGAAAGAAGTGGAATTAAAGTAATATTGGCTGTCATCACTCAACCTGATTTTACATAAGTATAATTGTCAGGAAATTATTTTGCAGGGGTTTAGAATGGCTATACTCAAATTTTAGTAAGGCTACATAACTGGGACCTGTGTCAGGAAGTCTCATGAGTCAAGTCTTGATTGTGACTTTCCCATTCTGCATATGCATAATGAAGTGCACAACAATACTTCTCAGAAAATGCACTGTAGTAGTAATCTAATATCCATGTATGTAGCTTCTCATAATTTTTTAATACCTCATTTTGATTATACTGAATAAAGACATTCTTGTGGAGAGTTCTTCTGGTTTTGTTCTCGTCTCCAACACTGTGAGACAGGCACTCATTTTCAACCAGTAGGACAGCCCTAAGAGCACTTAAATTTGTAATTAACTGTTTTAGTTGGTAATTTATACGGTTTTACTGAATCCTGTGTTAGACTGTGCTATGGATGAATTACTGTTTACTGTGTAAACTTACCTAAATGGTTTGGTTTTCTGGGTAATAGTTCTCTGTGGTGCTATGTATCTGCTGTAGACAAATGCTTAGCTTTTGTGTATCTGTTCATGTAATTAGATTATATCATAAAGCATTTACGTCATGGAAGTTTAACAGTGACTTTGGTGTGTGCTTCTCTGCCTTCCTGTCAAATATTTTTTGCATGCTGCTTTTACGCTTGAGGACCTGTGAGGCATAACCAGGCTGGTCTCTTGTTGAATGATCTCCAGGATTCTTGTGTCATATTGAGAAGTGCTACAGAGGTGTCATAAATGTTTCTGGATCTTGAACAAAACATTTTCTTTCTCTGAAGTCTCTAGAAGCTCGTGGCGATGAAAATCTGTCTGCTTGCAATTCCAATCTATTCAGTTTGCAGTTGCTGGGGATGTAATTGCACTGGTGCCTTTAACTAACAGTCTTCAGTTGTAGACAAGGCTAGCATTGTTAATGATTTGTATTAAAAAAATGAAGTATTTCTAGCTTTTTTTTTTTACATATAATGAATTAGACACTTTGGTTTCTGTTCAAGTATGTCCAGCTTTCATAATGGGGCACAATGGGTGTTAATTCTGGGTTTGGAGTTGCTTGTGCCTACAAGGAGTTGCTTCCAGCTGCGAATTTTGTGTTGAGTCATATTTTTCCATTTTTTATGTAAATCAGGTTCATCTTGAAATGCATTTGACACTTTCTGTGGTATCTATGTTAGCACTGAGCTATAGTTGCTCACAAGACTTTCATGTGACTAAGAAAGCCATGTGAAGCTATGGGACAGTTGTGTGAGCCTGCGCAGCTTCTGATTGTTATAGTTCTTACCCTGATTTTGGTTCGGGGTGGTTTTGCAATGTTTGTAATAGTTGGAGTGTTGGGTGGAAAACAATGAAAAATACTATTTCCTTCCTGTTGTTACTGTCCTGTTTAAAGTTTACTGTCTAAAAAAAATCAGAAGGTGTGCTCAATAGAAAGATGAACTTAGGCTGTTTCTTGTGAAGGAGGTGTGTTTGGAGCTGTTGGGATATTGTGGGCAATAACACTTGGTTTTTAATATGTAGAACTGTAATTACTCACTTTCTCAGAAGTTTGCCGAAGCAGTCTCCTGTTATTGTTAGTTGGTTTCATTTCCTAGTTTACATTTGATGTTTCTAAGATTACTTATGTGTACCATCGAATGCTACAGGCATATCGGTGCACAGGTAAAGGGACATTCCTTTTCACAGTATTAGTTTTTATCCTTCTGTTCCTTACACACACTGAGCAAATATATGAATGAAAGGTTTTGCAAGCAAAATATGTTAGCTAGTAAGAAATGCGTTACTACCCCTTTTGCCAGAAAAGAGCAATTGTTTAAAAAGATAAGGAGGGTTGCATTTCAACCATGGCATGTTACACAAAGGCCACGAGATGTCAGTGGAGACCCCAGTCTGAGAGCAGATTTGGGATAAATCAGTGAAACGTATGAAATGGGGACAGAATTATGTATTTCTAATGATGCTTAGGCTATTGCTGGTTTTGACCTATTTTATATTCCTAGCCTGATTATTTCCTAATCAGTGAAATGTAGATTCCTTTATCAGGTAGCCTGCTTGGGCAAAGTATTTCAACAGGCTGGTCTTTGTCCTCCTGCATTGCTTTGTTTACAGTAGGGCAGATGCTTGCCTTATTCATCTCTTGAGAGAAATCCACCACTCCCTTTTTACTAGAATTTACAGCCATGGGTTAAAGAAGGGGTTCTCTACTTTTAGGTCTTTGGACCTCGTGAGATCCTATAGGGTTTTTCCTGATGAATGCTTCCATCTGATAAGAGTTTCACTAAGATGGTTGTGTGGTTAAAGAACGTGTACGTGAAAGCCTCTCGAATACGTCAAGAGTGATGCGTCAGATTTTCTGTATATTTCTCTCAAAAGATGAAGCCATGTTGTCCAGCCACATGTAGATTGACTCGTTGAGCCAGGTACTTTTCTGTAGCTAATTCCATTAATAAAAAACCCAATTGTAACTGGTTTCTCTTGGGATCACTAGTTACATCTTATTAGAAAGACTCAAAAAGCGGTTGTTTCAGAGCCATCAAATGTGTCAAAAGGAATGCACTGTTTAAAAAAACTGCACAATCCAATATGTGTCTTTCCTTACCAATGTATGAATCTCTGTCTGTAGCTTAGGTTCTGCTTATTCCAGCAGTTCCTTCTGTCTACCACACACACACGTTCAGTGGCTGGGAGACTTTGCGTTTCCAGTTCTATTGTGTGTCAGTCTTGGTCTGCTTCATCTTTTTTATTGGTGAGTCCATGAATAAGCTAGTATGTTTAGGTTTCTTGTCAACGAAGCCATGTAATTTTTTGCTTTATGTTCTTTTATGGCCATTGTGTGCATATTTCTTGGAAAGTATTTTAGCTCAGGTCATTGTTTTGCCTTTGCCTTTAGCAATTCTTTAGAAAAAAGAAAAAGAAAAATAATGCTTTCATAAGGAGCAATTTAATAGCATATCTACAGAAGTTTGCATAAAGCAGGAAGACAGCTATTTCCCAGTTTCCTGTAAGTCTTTAGTGCAGTTTATTGGTACTCTGGCTAATCTGAAGCAATTTCTGCAGTGTTCAGTGTAGGAGATGATAGGTTTTGTTTGTTCTGCAGTATCACGTTGGAATGAGGCTTGCCTGGTAACTTGATTTTTTTTTCAGAAACTATTATAAGCATCAGTCTGCGAAAGAACTGCATTTAGAAGTTTGGTCCACTACTTTGTGTGTAACTTTTCTCTTACATAGGGACTTTGTGGGAGAGAAGTTGAGGTGTTAGCTTTCTGTGTGCAGCTGCAGAGAGGAGACACCAGGGGGCAGCGGAGGCATTCAAGATAGCAAAAGTTTTGGTTTTGTCCATTGATGAGATTTACAAAGAAAACCATGGAGAAGGAAAACTGATTATTTTTTTATGACCCTTATTCAGCCCACTCTGAACAGATCTGAAGAGATCAGCAATAGGGTACATTCCTTCTCTTTTACTAATTCCAGAGTTTTTAAAAAAACTTTGAAAAGAATGGAGACGTGCTCCAAAAACATGATTGTATGCTGGTTTTTATGATGTAAACTATTAGGTAATCTTAATATTGCGCAGAATAGAGTACGCTCCTCTGTTGCTCCCCATTAACTCTGCAAGTACGAATTTCAGGGGTGTCTGCTAGCTAAGTTGTGCTGGATGCTATATATGCAATAAAAATATTACCTGTCCCCATAATTTCATACTGTGGAACAACAAATATTGCTTTCTTATGGATACAGGGTGAGGATATGAAAGAGTAAATTTAGGGGCATGTGAGGATTGTACACCAGTAGCTGCTCAGAGAAACACTGACCACTCTTTGCTACTTGTCCTTCCTGTCCTTGCAATCCAAGAAGCTTTACAGGTCTTCAACAACAGGAATTTATTTCTAAACCACATTTTAAGCCTGTTTTGAATCCTTTATAATCCGATCTTCTGTAGGGCTGATGACTATATATCTGTAAATATAATGTGTGTATATATAGCTACATAAGGATTATGTATTCTAATCACATCTGGATGGTGAATTGTTGCTGACATTAGGTGTTCTTCCCAGCACTAGAAATTCAAAACAACACCTAATGACAAAAATAGTATGATTTACATGGTATGTGACTAAGAGGGTTAATGAGTTGGAAGAAAAACCTCTAAAGTTTTCTAAAAGGAAAAATCAGGGGGTTCAAAACACCCTCTTTTTTTCTCTGTGGCTTTTTTTTTAAACAAAAGAACATGATTTTTAAAAATATTTTTGAACAATTATGTTTTTTCTCTCTCTTCTCTCCATAAACTTAATGTACTGACAGCCTTTTTGTTTTATTTGAACTGATATTGTTTGAACAGTAGACTTGGATTTATTTTGCATGAATCTAATTTGTACTTAATGTCAGCTGCTGAAACTTGTCCATAATGGGCCATATTTATATATGGTATTGTTTTGCTAAAAACTAGTGCCGGCTGATGCAGAGTTACAATACAGTGATGTATGGTCCCTTCCAACCCCAACCATTCTGTCATTCTGTGATTCTGTCATTCTGTGATATCTTTGTGTTTAAATGTGGTCTTGAGGCAGAGTTGAGTTGACAGGATTTCATCTTAGCATTGTCTGTCTTGGCAGTGATCATTGGTAGTTTTCTTTAGGGGAAACGTAGGACTTAGATTGGATTAGCTTGAGATCCATCCAGTCCAGCATCTGTCTCTGAGAACAGGAGGTAACAGACACTTCAGAAGAAGGTACAAGAATTCTGTAACCAAGTGTGCATGAACCCATTTTTAACACTGGATCTTACCTCCTATGCTAATGACTGGTCTGAATTGTGAAGAACTCGCTGTCTCAGTGTACAGTACGGTATTAATTTGGAGGCCCATAAAGGTCTAAAGCTATTTTTTCATCTTGATTAGATTCACAGTGTCACTTATTTCTATTTATGTGTAATGTGAAAAGCAATTTCTTTCACTGTAGTTTTGAATTTCCACCATTTTTTATTTGAAATTCATTTGTTCTAGTCTTAAGAGAAAGAGAGAATAGTGTCTCCTGAATTTTCAGTATGTTCTGTGTACCCCATCTCCTCTTACTCATCTTTTTTATGGTAGCACTTCACGGTCTGTATTATTCCAGAGCCTTAATTATGTTTGCTGTCCTCTGAATCTCCTCTAATTTTGCAGTATACTTTCAGAGATCCTTCTGTCATCTTCAGTTCCCTGGTTCCCATTTTCCTGTCTTGTATATTTAGTTTTAAGCTGCTCAAGGTACTGTTAACAATGGAAGACTCTAAAATTGTTATTAAAGTAATATCTGGTAAAATATGCCCAGGGTTCTTCCAAGGGAGGTCATATAAAAATACTTAGTATTATTAATCTGTCTGTACTCTGGACAGGATATAAATAGCATTACTTATAGTATGAGGAGAAAATGTGGGAAAGCTCTGTAAGAGGAACATCTAGCTGAGTTCAGCACTATAGCTGTGCTTATGAGGAAGATGGTGTCTGGGTTTTGTTACACAGAAACAGGCTGCCTATTTTTATGTCTTCACCACATCCGCGTGTTGGATGCATGTGATCTATTTATTGCAGTGGGGAGAGCTAAAGCTGAAGTATTAACTGCTAAAAGGTAAGTTCACAAAGTATCTTTCTTCCTCTGCATATTTGGGGTTGGGGGGAGTAAGTTACTGTAACTTTCTATACAGTCCTCAGTGGTCTGAGTAACAAACCTGGAAGTGCACCAGTCAGGTCCTTTTTCCAAGTTCTGAGGAGTAGAGGAGGAAATGTGTTTTTTTTTTTTCTCTTTAGCTTTTTGCAAAGTAGAGCAAGAAAATGGTGAGCTGTAGTCCCAGCTGCAGTACCACCTGACCTCTAAAGATGCATCACTTGTCACTGAGCTTCACTTTTCTCTAGTGGTGCATATGCTGCCTTGAACAAGCATTAAATTTACTGGGGTACAAAGAAAGGACTAAGGCACAGACTTCTCCTTTCCTTGATCTGGATGCTAAATGACTTGCAGTACTATAAGCCTTAATCGAGTGTGACACCTTAACGTTATTGATTGGATTTCCCTAGAGCCAGTTCACCCATATCCAGACAACTAGTTTTATCTAGAGAAACTACCTTAAAAGGTCAGTTTGTTGGATTTGCCAACCTTTTCCTTAGTTTTGAGACTCAGTAATGAGAAAATCCCTATTAACACAGAGGATAGCATTTATGAAACCTGGGTTAGGCTTTATGGCTGCAAAAGCTTATCTGCTCAGAGACAGATTCAACACTGTATCCAATCTTGTTGGTCTTCAAAGGCACCCTCACGTGACTGTGAAGAGTTGCTGAAGTCTGCTGGGATGTGTAGCCGTATGCCTGTTTGTCACAGGCCATGCCAGATGACACCTGCTGCATGTATGACTGGCTGCAGTTATTGTCTGCTGAATCCACATGTACAGGAATTTTGCATCACTGTACTGGGAGAAAGGTTGCAGTCTGGTTTGCAGGCAGAAGTGCTTTTTTCTCGTGTTGCTTTTCAAGTGAGACTTTAATGGCTGATGCTACTCTGTCTCGGAGATGAGTTTCGAATGATGTCATCCTAGTAATTTTCCAAGGTCAGGTTTTAGTAAAATTTATTAGCATAATGCTAATTTATATCCTTCATCTGAGACTGAAGAAAATTTGATAAATATCAAGCACTTGAAAATATACTTGTTAAGATGTCTGCAAATCACCTACTTGTAGCTCTGGTGGTGATTTTGTTAAAGGTGATAAAGCTTTGAAATCTGGTGCTTTTCTGGCTAAAGCTGCACAGCAGTCTTCCTTAAACAGACTTCAGTGTGAACTATACACCTCAAAGCCCACTGCTGGGTCATTACTCGCATGTCACCAAAAATGGGGCTCACAAAGACAAATAATGTGAGAAAAGAAAATGGTTTATTTTACAGTGACTGCCTGGATATGTATTTGATGAGTAGGCTTACTACTGGACTTCCTTCCTTCTCTCCTATCTCACAGACAGAGCATACGTGCTTTAACACTGTATGGTGCTTGTTCAGTGTGTAAAACCTCTCAGGTGCCTGCCATGCGATTCTCATGCATAATCTAGTTTCTTCTTTCATTCAATTTTAAGCTGTTGACATTAACTAGAACAGAATACAGTTTTCAGACCAAGAACATTTTTCAGTCATCCCATGTCTGAACATTCCTGGACCTAACATTGACATTCTGAGCTGGCAAAGAAAGGGAGAGGTAGTTGCTCCTTTCTTATTCTTGAGGGAATCAGGAAAACACTTAACTTTCTGTATTCTTGAGACAATCTTGGCAAATAATTTTCCTCTTGGCAAGAAAGATGCATCTAGTTTTCTTTATGTTCTAGGGGAGAGAACGGCAAAAAGTACTCCTGCCTATCCTATAGGGCAGACTTAAAAACAATGTTGTGTGAAAGCACATTGGTAACAGATTTTAAGGAATTCCAGATCTTCCACAGCTAAGGCTTTTTTATTTTGTTGTGTTTTTCCTTTTCTTTTCCGAAATCTTCTTTGTATGAATGAAAAACAGGAAAGACAAACTGTATTTGTATTTCCTTCAATCTTTCTACTTGGATTTATGGCAGTTTCTTTCGTCTTCCCCAAATGCTCCTCTTTTTCCTTTTCTTACCAAAATCAATTTTATTCGCCTAGCGCAGGCAGAAAACAGCAGAGCAACAGTACAGAAAGGAGTGAACCCTGGGCTCACCTTCAGTAAGACTAAAGAACATCAGAGAGCTTCTGGAGAAATTGCCCTTATCTCTGTCAGAGTGTGCATGGGAGAGAGTGAACAGATGGGGCAACACACAGCTCAGTTTATGCAGGTGGAGGGAAGTAGAGGAACTGAGCTGACTTGGAGAAGAACTAGCAGAGCAAAAGCCTTAGGAACACATCCTGTGCTGTCTGCATGTGTGTCATGTTTGCCCATGCGAGCACATATGCAAAAGAAGGCTTGCATGTTCCCAGCAGCCTGATAGGTACTGTCTGGATTTAAAGCTTCCTAGTCATCAGGCTCACGTTCTTTTTTTCAGGTGGTATTATACAGTCTAATAGATCTGCTTCTCTGCATTTTAAATTAATAGCCACAGATTCACATACGTGCCTGTGGAATGAATGAGCATGTGTGTACTTGAGTGCATGAAGGTGCTTACACCTGCCTGTTCTTTGGAATGTGGGTTTTTGGGATTTACAGTCTCCCATTGGCCTTCACATTACTGTGATCGCCTGCAAGACATTTGGAGCTGCTTCCAGCCCTGAGTCTAATGGCTGTTCTAATTACAGGCGTATAATCGTAGAATCATAGAATGGTAAGGGTTGGAAGGGGACCTTAAAGATCATCTAGTTCCAACCCCCCTGCCATGAGCAGGGACATCTTCCACTAGACCACGTTGCTCAGAGCCCCATCCAGCCTGGCCTTGAACACTGTCAGGGAGGGGACAGCCACAGCTTCTCTGGGCAACCTGTTCCTGTGTTTCACCACCCTCATGGTGAAGAATTTCTTCCTAATATCTAATCTAAATCTGCCCTCTTTTAGTTTACAGCCATTCACCCTTGTCCTGTCACTACACATCCTTGTGAAAAGTCCCTCTCCATCCTTCCTGTAGGCCTCCTTCAGGTACTGGAAGGCTGCTCTAAGGTCACCCTAGAGCCTTCTCTTCTCCAGGCTGAACAGCCCCAACTCCCTCAGCCTGTCCTCATAGGAGAGGTGCTCGAGC
>Ga0065711_1035560_pt1 | contig 22134 bp, 10 predicted proteins | sample Hoacrofraction12_FD_59098 | JGI IMG/M metagenome (GOLD analysis project Ga0065711, IMG submission 59098) | Hoatzin crop microbial communities from Cojedes, Venezuela - Epithelial fraction 12 v2 (version 2) | ecosystem: Host-associated > Birds > Digestive system > Esophagus > Crop | place... | reverse complement strand
CAGGTTGCTCAGAGCCCCGTCCAACCTGGCCTTGAACACTTCCAGGGAGGGGGCAGCCACAGCTTCTCTGGGCAACCTGGGCCAGTGTTTCACCACCCTCATGGTGAAGAATTTCTTCCTAATATCTAATCTAAATCTGCCCTCTTTTAGTTTAAAGCCGTTCCCCCTTGTCCTGTCACTACACACCCTTGTGAAAAGTCCCTCTCCATCCTTACTGTAGGCCTCCTTCAGGTACTGGAAGGCTGCAGTAAGATCACCCTGGAGCCTTCTTCTCTTCTCCTGGCTGAACAGCCCCAACTCCCTCAGCCTGTCCTCGCAGGAGAGGTACTCCAGCCCTCTGATCACCTTCGCGGCCCTCCTCTGGACCCACTCAACACATCCATGTCCTTCTTATGTTGGGGGTTCCAGAGCTGGGCACAGTACTGCAGGTGAGGTCTCACGAGAGCAGAGTAAAGGGGCAGAATCACCTCCCTCAATCTGCTGGCCACGCTGCTCTTGATGCAGCCCAGGATACAGTTGGCTATCTGGGCTGCAAGCGCACATTGCCGGCTCATATTGAGCTTCTCATCCACCAGTACCCCCAAGTCCTTCTCCTCAGGGCTGCTCTTGGGCCACTTTCTGCCCAGCCTGTACTTGTGCTTGGGATTGCCCCAACCCATGTGCAGGACCTTGCACTTGGCCTTGTTGAACTTCACGTGGTTCACGCAGGCCCACCTCTCCAGCCTAAGGTCCCTCTGAATGGCATCCCTTCCCTCCAGCGTGTCAACCACACCACACAGCTTGGTGTCATCGGCAGACTTGCTGAGGGTGCACTCAGTCCCACCTTCCCTGTCACTGACAAAGATATTAAACAGCACCGGCCCCAGTACCAACCCCTGAGGCACACCACTTGTCACTGGTCTCCACCTGGACATTGGGCCATTGACTGTAACTCTTTGTGTGCATCTATCGAGCCAGTTCCTTATCAAACGAGTGGTCCATCTGTCAAATCCATGTCCTTCCAATTTAGAGACAAGGACATCATGCAGGACAATGTCAAATGCCTTGCACAAGTCCAGGTAGACGATGTCAGTTGCCTGCCCTTTGTCCACCAGCGCTGTAACCCCATCATAGAAGGATACCAAGTTGGTCAGGCACGATTTGCCCTTGGTGAAGCCACCTTGGAAGGACAACACAGCAGGACACAGGCAATCCAGGAGTTTCCTGGAATCCGTTGAGGACAACTTCCTCCTCCAAGTGATAGAGGAGCACCCAATCACCTCCTTGTTATCCATGTGCCTTAGCATGGTTTCAAGGAGGATCTGCTCCATCATCTTGCCAGGCACAGAGGTGAGAGCTGACTGGCCTGTAGTTCCCTGGGTCATCCTTTTTTTCCTTTTTAAAAATGGGGGTGATGTTGCCCCTTCTCTAGTCGGTGGGGGACCTCCCCAGACTGACACTACCTCTCAAAAATGATGGAGAGTGGTTTGGCAACTTCATCCACCAGTTCCCTCAGGACCCACGAGTGCATCTCATCAGGCCCCATGGACTTGTGCACCTTCAGGTTCCTTAGGCTGTCTCGAATCTGGTGTTCTCCTACAGTGGGCGGTTCTTCATTCTCCCAGTCCCTGCCTTTGCCTTCTGCAACTTGGGTGGTGTGGCTAGAGCACTTGCTGTTGAAGACTGAGGCAAAAAAGTCGTTCAGCACCTCAGCTTTCTCCACATCCCGGGTAATCAGGTCTCCAGCTTCCTTCCGGAGAGAGCCCACATTTTCCCTAGTCTGCCTTCTATCACTGACATACCTATAGAAGGCTTTCTTGTTCCCTTTGACATTCCTGGCCAGATTTAATTCTGTCAGGGCTTTAGCTTTCCTAACTTGTTCCCTGGCTACTCGGACGATTTCTCTGTATTCCTCCCAAGCTACCTGCCCTTGTTTCCATACTCTGTAGGCCTCGTTTTTCTGCTTGAGTTTGGCCAGGAGCTCCTTCTTCATCCATGTAGGCCTCCTGGTGTTTCTGCCTGACTACCTCTTGGTCAGGATGCATCGCTCCTGAGCTTGGAGGAGGGGATCCTTGAATGCTGACCAGCTTTCTTGGGCCTCTCTTCCTTCTAGGGCTTTATCCCATGGTATTCTACCAAGCAGATCCCTGAGGAGGCCAGAGTCTGCTCTCCTGAAGTCCAGAGTAGTGAGCTTGCTGCGCACCCTCCTCTCTGCCCTAAGGATCTTAAACTCCACCATTTTGTGGTCACTACAGCCAAGGCTGCCCTTGACTTTGACATTCCCCACCAGCCCCTCCTTGTTGGTGAGAACAAGGTCCAGCATCGCACCTCTCCTTGTGGGCTCCTCTATCACTTGGAGGAGGAAGTTGTCCTCAACGCATTCCAGGAAACTCCTGGATTGCCTGTGTCCTGCTGTGTTGTCCTTCCAACAGGTGTCGGAGTGCTTGAAGTCCCCCATGAGGGCCAGGGCTTTTCAATGTGAGGCTTCTCCTGTCTGCTTATAGAGGGCCTCATCTTCTTGCTCGTCCTGGTCTGGTGCCCTGTAGCAGACTCCCACTGTAATGTCGCCAGTCCCTGCCCTGCCTTTAATCTTGAACCATAAGCTCTCCGTGGGCTCCTCATCCATTCCCAGGCAGAGCTCCATGCACTCCAGCTGATCTTTGACAAAGAGGGCGACACCTCCTTCTCCTCGTCTCCCCTGCCTGTCTTTCCTAAAGAGCCTGCATCTTCCCATCCCCATACTCCAGTCATAGGAGCTGTCCCACCACGTCTCTGTGATGCCAATGATATCATAGCCCCACAGATGTGCGCACATCTCTAGCTCCTCTTGTTTATTCCCCATGCTACATGCATTTGCATAACGGCATTTGAGCTGAGCCCCCAGTGAAGCTGCACCATTGCTGCCGCACAGCTCCCTGTTTCATACCCTCACTGACTCAGCAGAGTGAAGGTCCTCGCTAGCTCACCGTCCACTAGCAGCTGAATTGCCACCCCCAGGCTTTTCACTAGCTAGCCTGGTTTTATCCCCTTCCCCCTTCAAATCTAGTTTAAAGCCCTGTCAATTAGCCCTGCTGACTCCTGAGCTAGGATCCTCGTCCCCTTTTGCGACAGGTGTACCCCTTCTGTTGCCAGCAGGCCTGGTGCCATGTAAACTGACCCATGATCAAAGAACTCCAAATTTTGCCTATGACACCAGGCTTGGAGCCAGGTATTGACCTGTTGACTCCTCCTGTTTCTTCCTTCATCTTCCCCTGCAATTGGAGGGATAGGCTTCTGATCCCTTAACCTGTCACCCCAGAGCCTTGAAGTCCCTTTTGATTTCCCGTGCGCTTTTGTCCTTAATCTCATCACTGCCAACCTGAACAACTAAGAGCGGGTAATAGTCAGAGGGCCATAACAGACCAGGGAGTTTCCTAGTGATATCTCTCACCCAGGCCCTAGGAAGGCAGCAGACTTCCCTGTGGGATGGGTCTGGTCGGCATATCGGGCCCTCTGTTCCCTTTCAGAAGGGAATTGCCTATGACAATTACCCTTCTTTTTTTCTTCATGGTGGCAGTCGTGATGTCTGGGACTGACTACCTAGTTCTGGGGAACCCCATGTGTGGGCCTGGAGTGGAGAGGGAGGCCGGGAGGGGATTCGCCTGCCACCCCGAGCAGGGACCCATTTCCTTTCCCCCCTGTCTCTCAGGTCCTTTCTTTCTGCCTGGTGGCAAGAGGGCAGGGGATCTTCTGCTTCTTGTGGAGCATCCATCCTCTGCGCTTGTTTTGGGGATGGCAGGGCATGGCTCCACCAGTCTATTTCCCTCTCGCACTTCCTGATGCTCCTTAACCTTTCTGCCTCCTCTTTGAGCTCTGCCACCAGGCTAAGCAGATCATCCACCTGGTCACAGTGCACACAGGCATTCTGCCCGCTGTCCTCTGATGCCAGGGACAGGCTCACGCACTCCTTGCAGCCAGAGACCTGCACAGCTGCCTGTTTATAAGATAGCTCTGTCTGGGTTGCCACATTCTGCCTAGTGATGGCTTTCAGCTGAGTGGAGACCATAGCTCGATGTCTCCTAGCCGAGCAAGCGATGACCACCAGCTGAATTTACCTGGGGAGTTGGCCACTCTTTGGGGCCCTGCCTGCTTGCCCTGCCTGTGCGAACTGCCACGCAAACTGCTGTGCCACGCCCTGTTTGCCCATCCTGTTCGCTGCGCTCCTGGTCGCTTGCGCTCCCCAGGGGCTGCGAGGGGGGAGGGGGCTGCCATCACTCTTGACCCCACCCGCACTGAGTCAGAGCCACTGCTTGTCAGGTCTCAGCACTTCCCGCTTTTGGGGGGGGGGGACAGGGACACACGCTCTCTCTCCCTGGATGCCTATCTTGGCAGTTCTGCCGCTTAGAAAAGGTTCCCCCAGCGCGATCCCTTGCTCCGGAGCCCTTCACCATGTGGTCTTCGCTGAAATTCCAGAACTACAAGCCATCTACAAATGCTCTAGCTGGCAAGACTGAAGGCACTAGTTATTTGTTGGAAGTCAGGAGCTTTCCTCTGAGTTTCAAAGGAGTTGATGGTGCCAGAAAATGCATGCTTTTCCCTTGCAAGGCTGATCTCATTCAAAGGTCAAATAATATTCACCCTCAGAACTCTAAGCAAAGAAAAAGCCTTAAGATGGAAGAAATGAAAAACAAGAGAACAGAAGGCATTAAGATGATACAAAGCTCGCAGATGTTGAGCAATAGGAGCTAATTCCAAATGAGATAAAGTTGGGTGTGTTGAAAATAGGGACTGTGCAGCCTTTGTCCTGCAACTGGTTAATTCATTTCATTATTCAGGACTATTCTTGGATGCTTTGTCAATGCTTCATTCCTACATGACATCATCATCACGTGTTCTATCATCTCCGGATGACAAGAGCTATGCTGCTCTCACAGACAACCACCTGGATTCATTGACTCATGCTTTTGTTACCTCTTGGCTGGTTTACAGTAGTAAGGACACCGGGCATGAAGCTGTTCAACATACAGGACACCCTCGTGCACTTCACTGCAGAAGTAGCAACAGACACTGGATCGCTCCTCCACTTTCTATATTGCCTTCCCACAAATGTTCTACCAAATGTAAGGGTCTAATCCACAGTTTCACTATTTATGCCAAAGACATCTTTTACAAATACACACAAAAAACTTCTACCATGAAAATTTCTGTTCAACACATCCTTCCATCTCACATAACCGAAGGTTTACATCAAAGGATAAAGTATGCTGCAGTTTAAAAGTGGACAGTCATCTGCTGGAGGTTAAGAAACAACCCTTTCCCTCTACATCCTCAGGCATGATCACAACTAAACTATCTACATCAATAGCAAGAGGCATTTCTTTAACCTTCACTTCTTTAACTTCTATGTAGAGAAATAGTCTAATAATAACAATAATTAAAAAAAAAAAATCAAAATAGCAAAACCATGCAGAGATCTACCAAACAAGACTTTCCACTTCATGTAGCTCTTACATGGCAGAAGAGATTAGAAAAATAACTGAGCAGCGGTGATAAATGTATAGTTGTGATTCACCTAACACTGGAAGGTACACCTATGCTACAGGGATGAGCACAGCCACAAATTCTCTCAAAGCATAGCAGAACAGTACTTCAAAGGGAGGGGAGGAAAAAAAAGGAAAAAAAGAATGAAAAAAAGAAAAAAAGACTAAAAGAAGAAGTTCAAAGTAGGACCACAGCCTGAAAAAAACCAAAGCAAATATATCTGGCTGGTCAAAGCACAAAATCCAGAAATATCACTTAAACATACAGCGATTTAACGAATCTCCTCTCTTGCTAGCAGTCTAACAGATGTTTAAGATGAACTGTATTGCTGCTACAATATAACTGTATTAATGCAATTTGCTGCCTGATTTCTGTATAATCCAATTATTTCACCTGCTACATAGCATTCACTTGCTTTTCAGTACTAGGATCTCAGTACAGGTACTGGCATATAAGCTTTCCTGAAAGACAACCAGGGGCATTTAAAAGTAATCTTCTTTATCAGATAGGTCAAATATAGAAAGGAGGAACTCAGTGATCAAAACCAGTCCCAAAAGTGACCTTTCTGGATTAAGACAGGGCCACTTTGGTGAAGCAGGGTAGGGGAAGCAAAAAATGCTAATCTTATTCCATAAGGAAAGGGCTGTAGTTTTCAAATCTATAAAATCAATGCTTTTCACATGGGAGGTGATTCTGCCCCTCTAATCTGCTCTGGTGAGACCCCATCTGGAGTCATGTGTCCAGCTCTGGGTCCCCCAACACAGGAAAGACATGGACCTGTTGGAGCGGGTCCAGAGGAAGGCCGCAAAGATGATCTGAGGGCTGGAGCAACTCTTCTGTGAGGAAAGGCCGAGAGAGTTGGGGCTGTTCAGCCCGGAGAAGAGAAGGCTGCGGAGAGACCTTACTGCAGCCTTTCAGTACCTGAAGGGGCCTACAGGAAAGACGGGGACAGGCTTTTTAGCAGGGTCTGATATGACAGAACAAGGGGTAACGCTTTTAAACTGAAAGAGGGTAGACTTAGACTAGATACAAGGAAAACATTTTTTACCATGAAGGTGGTGAAACACTGGAACAGGTTGCTCAGAGAGGTAGTCAATGCCCCATCCCTGGAAACATTCAGGGTCAGGTTGGACAGGGCTCTGAGCAACCTGGTCTGGTTGAAGATGTCCCTGCTCATTGCAGGGGGGTTGGACTAGATGACCATTAAAGGTCCCTTCCAAACCAAACCATTCTGTGATTATGTGATTCATGAATTCTACATTCACTCCACATTTACGGCCTTCAGAATTCATATTTGTGAAATTGGATCTCTAATCTGGAAAGTTCATGTCATGGTAAGGAAGCAGCATCCTCTCTCTTCTTCCTTCCATTTGTTCATACCTTAAAACATTTCATTCACCTGTAAGTCTGCTCAGAGGCAGACTGGGCCAAATCCTCAGATTCTGTAAACGATCACAGCTCCACTGATGTCCATGGAACTCCACGAGACACCAGCCGAGTTTCTGGCTAAGCCACTACCCTGTATCATGTCAGTAGTTGTATCATTTTTCCCCCCAAGTGAGCCAATCATAGGCAAGAAGATTTGCGCTGAGCAGCAGTACTTACTGCAGTTCTCTGCCTTTTTATTTCGATGGATCACCGTCTTCTGACTGGGTGTGCTGAAGAGGCTGGTCCAGTTGACAGTGTGGTAGTAGCACAAATTGCTGTTGTCTGTTATGTAGACGTTGCCAGCACTGATTTGCTTCAAAGACTGAAACTGCAGAGACGTAATGCCTTGTTGCTTTAGGATGAGTAAGGAAAGGCCACTGTGATGAAAACAAAGGAAAGAGAGAATAGGAATTAGATCCAGAAGGCAGAACTTAGAGGTGGTTGGGAATTTCCTGCTAGACTTAGCTCCTAATGTCATGCTATCCTTTCTGGCAAAACTGAAATTTGGCCAGAAAACTTTTACTTTGGGGTGACACAAATATTTCACGAGTCAACATCCAGTTCTGTTGCCTAGGAAATTATGAGCACTGTAAGAACTGTGATACCACAAGCTGTGATGCTCACAGCGCTAGGCCAAGTGGGCCAGCAGAACTCAACTAGTTCCATTTCAGTCATTAACATATTTTTAGCTATAAAGTGCTATTATAATAGTTTAGAGGCTAAGAAGAAACTGACAAAGTAATGCAAAATATTTTAACATCTTCTGTCAGGCATCAAACTAATGTCATTTATAGTAACACAGGAAGAAATTACGATTTTCAAGGAATTTTTTCCAGGCCACTTTCTACATTTCATTTTTCTCTTGTTGTAATATGTGGTTATCGCCTTTATTCATCAAAGGAATGGTAAATGATTGTCTGTGTAACACAGAAATGAGCGCACATATTTTATGACTGAAGATTAGTGAAGACAATATCCAGTTTCTGGGCATCCTTTAAGTTATTGTATTTTAATAATCATAATTGTTTTCCAACTGTTCCAAATAAAAATTGCTGCTTCCAAACAGAATGCTGGGCTGTAATTCAATCTCAAGGTTTCACTGCCATTCATAATCTGCTTGGGTTGCTGTTTAAGATGCCAGCAGAATACCATGACTGATTTACTACTTTTACACAAAGTGGAACCAGAGGTTGCACTATCTATCATTCAGGTACTTTCTTGTGCTTCCCCCATTATTTTTCACCTCATTTTCTTCTCTTCAAACCGATTCCTCCGTATGAGTTTTCATAAGAAACATCTCTGGTAAAAATGGCACTGCAGAGCTAACATACACCCCACCTGCAAGGTACCTCTGTGATTTCTGTGCTCTTCCATGTATTTATCTTTTACCACTTCTGAAGAACACACTGCTCTTTGGGCACATGAGTCTGCACTTCCAATCACAACCATATATGCTTCCTGACAACGGAGCTAAGTTCTACTGTTAATGTCTTTTAAGCTATGTTTTGTGTTCACAAGATATTTTAAACCATAAAATCTACTTTCCTGACAATAAGTTAATAGCTACAGCAATGAACCAGGATGCTGTTTTTCTGTTTTTTAAATCATTATGTTCAAAAGGTATCACCCATTATAAACAACTGATTAGCAAATATATTGTTAGTGAATACCCTGGCAACAGAGAAAAACATATCAGTTTATGATGCCCTTCCCAATAGACGTTGCATTCTGGGCTACTCAACGAAGAATCATGGAATACTAATAAAAAACGGTTCTATCAACAGAGGAAGTACCTTACCTATAGAGAGCTCTTCCACCAATAGTAACCAAGTTAGAAAACACCCTGAAATCTGTCATATTCTCAGGCCATGACTGTATGTTCAAATACCCTGAAGGAGAAAAAGGCAAGCACATCAATGTCACAGATCTCAGCTATAAAAACTGCTTTATCACATACATGAGTTAGGACAGGCTTAGCCTATAAAAGAAAGACAGTGCTGGTTTGAGAAAAATAAATAAATAGGCAACGAATGCAGCAGACTAATGTCTTTGAATTCATCAGGCTGCTCATCGCTGTCTCCTCCAAGAAAGCAAAGGAGGACTCATCACAGCAGCATTACATCCACTTTCAACAGCCACAACAAGGGTGAACCTAAACACAGACTGGAATCTCGCAAGGCCTCACAGTCTTTTTTGAACAGCAGCAGCAGAAAAAAAAAATGAAGATTTGCCTGAATTAAGAACATTCTGTTTTAAAATATGCTAGAGACAGAAGTTGAGAGATCCATCACAATTCATTAAAAGATGAAAAAACTTTCGTAAAACAAAGAACTTCCATTTGTTTCTGAGTGCGTGTGGGAGGACTGTTTGTCATCAGAGAGCATTTCCTGCACAAGTCTGCGGGACTAGTTACTTTGTTCTACACAGAACTCTACACAATGCAGTTCCCTATGATTTTGATTCAGTACTGGACTGAAATGCAGTACATCTTTAAGCACAGGGGTAATTCCACTTAAGTAGTAGAGCTGAGACTGTCAATTAGACAAGTGTGCTTAAGAACGGCAAATTACAAACACCCAGATGCCAGATTATCTTTGACATTAATTAAGGAGAGATTTAGAGCTTAGTTTCATTTTTAATCCCACTGGTTTGCTGAAATACACAACTTTTGAGAGGTGAAGCATACAGGAGAGAACCCATTTCAAATGCCAAACACTTGCTGAGCTCCACCCAGCTACAATCATGCTGTAGTGTCCAAAGATTGGTTTTTGTGCATGAAATACTTTTTTTTTTTTTTTTTGCATTTCCCTATCTATACATAATCAGCAGTCAATCGAGAACTTAAAGCTGCAGTATCTTCCTCAGTGTCCCCCGAGTGGTGAAACAACAAGAAGAAAGATGCAAACAAAGTACTGAGTTCCAGCTATACGACCCCATTGAAAAGTCAAAAAACATGGGAGGGACTACCACCTCAAACATTTGTCTTTAAATTACAGAAGCTAATTTGCAGCTGCATCTTTTGTTAGACAACGAGAAGTAACTGCAAAACCAGACTGGCTTGTCTGGTGTTTTTTCCAAGGCATATTTCAAATGCTTTCAGGTGAAGATAATGGTTTCCCACATTTCATCACCATTTTCCTCACTAGGTGCCCCCCCTGTAACACTTTTCCCATTTTGCTAGTGTGGGACCAAGACTGCCTCCCCTGCCCACCTGCCAGTAAGGTCTTGGTCTTTTGATGCTTGTGTACACCAAACATAAAGGGCATTCTGTATTCATGAGCAAAGGACAACGCACTTGTGAAAATCAGCTGAGACTGAAGTTGTTGTGTATTAAACTTCTATCAAATTTACAGCGTGATGAGTTTAAAGAGAAAAGCACCTTGTGTTCTTCAGAAAACCCAACAAATGACAATCGTAAATGCAAAGTGAGAAGTTCAGATTATATTAAATCAGACGTGTTACCTGTTATCTCTCTCACTGTTTGGAAGATATTTAATTTCTCTGGATTGATTGCGGCAATTGTGTGATACGGGTCTCTGAAAGATTAAAAGCACAAAACGTGATGCTTTATATAAAAAAAGATCAGGTTCTCAAAGCCATAACATGTAGAAAGCAGTATTCAGGAGGTCAACACTTTGCTTTGAGGCAGCATATGTGCCAGATTTCTTCAGACTGTTTCCAGCTTCTTCAGACTATTGTTCCAGCAGAACCTCTATCTACCTTCTCCCAAGTCATCTTGAAGGAAAATAATGGTGCTCAGTGTTTTTAAGGTTCAAATCATTAATGTTTTAGCAAATATTTATGCTCATGGAAAATAAAGAGATTCTCAACAAGCACAGGTGACCTCCCTGAAGGAAAGATGAATCTTCAAGATTTTTTCCAGCAAACTAGCTCAAATGGTACAACTGGGATAGTGTACTACCAGGACTAACAAAACTGCTACTGAAATGAGTGACAAGCTATAAGCGAAACAAAACTAAAAGCATGCCAGCAGTTCCTGACACATAGCATTAAAAGGGTAGAGATTTTAGAAGGTACTGGACAGGGAACATCAAATAGCACAGATACTTGCCAAGCAAGTTTTTCACCTGAGAAATGAAATACCCCCACCAAGCATTAAAACCTCAAAGCATTTTTGCACTTATATGCAATGACAGCCATCTAGGCTATGACGATTTATGCTAGGTGAGGCACTCTCTCTGCATATTCTGCACATTAGACTGCTGGTTATATGAAATTTAGAACAGAAGAAGGTAACTTCTCTGTCTCCCTTCTGTTCTCTAACCAGCCATTACTGTAAGCCAGTACCAAGGATCTGATAAAGTCAGAGATCATAGTCATCTCTTTCTAGTGCAAACAGTCGACTTCACCCTTTCTTTTCCTAGAGGTTGAATCATAAGAATCAAGGTAACAGTTTCCTTCATAATGGAAGGCAGAAAACTAACTTATCCTGGATCTGCTATTCTGCAAAATAAGCCTGCAGCCATCATTAAGAGGCAGACACAATTTGTTTCAGCTGGCACCATGACATAATGTCTTAACATTTTGTCACTTACCCATGAATCCCAGTAACAAGGAAGATAAGGTTGCCATTGATCTTGGTACAGTTTACGAACTTGTCAATGTTGCTGGAATCCACCGTCTGAGCTGACACTAAACTCCCTGTTCCAATGCCATCACATGCTGCCAAAACAACGAGTTTGTGTAAAGAACTAGGAAAAAACAATCACTGAATCAGAGCATGTTTGCCTTCTAGACACGAGTCTTCATTTCTTCCAGAGATAAAGCAGCAGAGAGGTGTTAAAATGGCATCCTTTACCCATATTTCCCAAAAAATCACATGCCAATTTAAAACAAACAATAAGCGAAAGTACCTGCCACAGAATAGCATCCTGGTACACAGGTTAAGGTATTTCACACGGGATCTAACCCTGCTTCGGCAGGAGGGTTGGACTAGATGACCCACAGAGGTCCCTTCCAACCCCTACTATTCTGTGATTCTGTGATTCTGTATGAACCACACAAGATCTCGCTCAAGCCAGCTGTAAACAGATAGTTAATAACTTAGCTCAGGCTAGCCTGGTGGCCATACCATTTATTTGTGCCCTACTCATTGCAGAAACCGAGAGATACTAACACTGATAGCTCAAGAGGTCCCCTTTGCTCTGGTGGATTTGTTAACTTGACCATTCACATGCCATAAGTTCCTTTACAAATGACATACAAACAACTCCTTACTCATCATCCCAACAAATAAGTTACTCGGGCCTGGAGAAACTTTGGCACCCAGTGAGGAAACTTCTCTGCTTCTCTGTGCAGCCTTTCTATGTAATTTAAATGCATTTTCTGGGATGCATGGTGCATCCAGGAACAAGTCCTTCATGACTTCCATCACATAATGTATCCTTTCTCCCTAACTGGGCTCATCTTCTGGCATCTACCAGCAGCACACCTGAACCTTTTACACACATGTGATAACTTTCCTCCTCACAGAGTAAGGCTAAGAGCTTGAAAGGAACACTACATGTGCATTTTCATGCACAAAACTATCTACCCAGCGAAAAAGCTGTTACTGAGATCAGGTCAAAGGACTGGATGTTGCCTTCAATTAAAATTCAGCATGTCAGTACCCCGCCTTGGCAGAGATCTCTGTGTTTGACTCTTCAGCCATGTGGCATGACTGTTGATTTACAGAGTTTTTCAGTAGCTTCACTGTGAATTCCCTTCCAGATATGGCTTCCACCAGGACTGAAAAGTGACATAGGCCCATGTGGGAAAACTGATGGTTCTTTGCTCCTGAGACCTTCAAGTAGGGAGCAGAAAGTCTTGCTAGTGGAGCTCAGGATAGCAAGGTAACCTATAGATTTCAGTCTTCTCAACAGCATCAACACTCAAAAACGTCTAGTCTCTGTTTTGGACACTTAGAAAGGAGGTAGAAGATTCTGGGAAAAGAGAGACATTTTTAAAAGACAGAGGAAATTAATGGAAACCTAATATTGTATTGACACCTGTGAGACATACCTTACATTGAAGCCAGGCCTTTAGTATGGCACCCTTTGGAATGACAAAAGGACAGCTCTAAAACACCTCCAGGAAAAACTTGTCATAAAATAACATAATAAAGAAATGTTTCAGACTTGTCTTAAATCAAAAGAGAAATCCCCCTCATTTTTATCTAATCAAAAGTAATTAGTTTGGTTGTATTACCATTACAACTGAATAAATTTTCATTCTACTGTATTTCAGAATACACTTCACCCACAGCCTACATAGCTCAAGGTTCTGTGGATATCCAAAGGCTATTAATATTCTACAACATACTCATGAAGGGTATTTCATGCCAAAATAACACCCTGCTCTGCTCTACTACAGCACAGACCACATTCAAGAAAATTTATGCTAAACTACTGCCTACCTTTAGGACAAATGTCAGTGCAGGGCTTGCACATCTTAATACCATTTTCTTCAACCTCCATCTTGGAGCTTGGACATGCACGGACACAAGAGCTGGAATCTACCACAAAGTTGTCTGAGGAGAAAAAGAAGATATTGGCAGAAAGTGAACCACTGGACTAAGTAATAGTGGGACACATATTTTTGGACTCTATGTCAATCCATATTAATTACCTCAGCACTTCCACATTGACATTAACACTTAATGTCCAGTGTTTACAGAAGTGCATAAGCAAACAAATTAGGCGTGTTGTCAAAGACTTATGAAAAACCATGAATTGTCAGGCCTGATTCCTCTCCTCCCCCAGTTTGATTTTATCATTTGTGCTAAAAAAAGCTACAGTAATTGAAGAGAAATAAAACAAGATGCTCTGCCCTGTCTCATTCATACAAACAGAAATATATACGTCTGGGATAAAACACAGCACAAGACAATGACAAGTATATCAATTTTGCCTTGTAAAACAACTGCCAAAACGGATATAGACTGATAACTGAAAGCTTAGTAACGTCAAGAAACAAAGAAAAAGAAAAAAAAAAGAAATGTTTAATTAAGTATTTGGACAAAGAATCATACCCCTTAAGTAGTCCATGTTCTACCAGTTTTATAAACAAAAAAATAATCTTGCTTCAAAAAACTCACCACTCTAACAGAGACAGAACTAAGCCTTGACAGTCACAGTCTAAGCCTACTGTCAATCTGAAGTTCTCCACAGACATTCAAAATTTGGATTTCGCTTTAGGTTGAATTATGGTTCCATTTATTATAGATTACCCATCCTTCTTATATGTAATTTATGTATAAAATAATTAATGCACAACACAACTCTCAATTTGAGTGGGAATGAAAGGGGGAACAAGAATCTTGTCTCCCTTATTTTTCCTTCTAACTAAAATGGCAGTAGCAAAGACTATGTAAGTGATAACCCTCTAAATTTTTCTGTTACTTGTCATCATCTGTCTGGTATCTCAGAAGCATGTGGGTTTTTTACATGCATGGGATTATCCTTTTTTTAACTCCCCCCCCTCCCCTCTAATTTTACACTGGAGTTTTAAGACTGTATTTCTGTCAGTATTGCACGCGTCTTCCTCACTGGGACAAACCTGCTCAGAAAATATTTGTGACAACCTTCTGTCAAACCATCATTAGTCCAAGTCAAGAAAAGGACATTGGCATTATGAAAGCATTTGGTGCCAGGTAGTACTGGTCGTGGACCGTTATTTTTCTGAAAACAAAATTTTACAATCCCACCAATACAGCTTTTTGGCACTATTTTAACAGTTCATCCTGAAATTTTTAAAATGCTGATCTAAAGCATGAATGTAACAAGTGGTGGTCATGAAAACAGAAACATAGTGATTGCCTTATCTTTAAGAAAATCACTACAGCATAGGATGCTTGGGAAGTTTCAGCAACCCAGAATGTCACTGTCTTTAATTAACAAATGACCGAGTTATTACAGGCTGCAAGCACATGTGGAGTGAGTTGGGACATTGCACCATGCACTTAGCTCTCATTCTGTCATTGTTTTCATGGCTCCTGAAATGCAACTCAAACTTTCTGTCACTGCACGAAAAGGCAGCTAACTCAGCACTTACGTGGGCACTTTTTGACGCAAAAAGCCCCATAGGTGTACTTGGCATTGTGATTATGCTCCAGTTGGAATGTGGTGGGATTGTATACGAAAGTCTGGGGGCACTGCGTGACACATGCACCACTATCATTGAAATTCATACAGGCCTGCAAAGCAAGGGAGAAAAAATATTAAATTAAATCATACAGCTTCTTGGGTTTTTATTAGTTTAAAATAAATATAAAATATATATTCTAACCTTCATTTTGGCCACTTAGATTTCTTGCTAGGGTCTTTGCAAATACATGACTTATGAAAGGGGCTCAGAGAGCCCCTTTAATTTGAAAGACAGTTGACTGTTACAAAACTTCCTACAAAAACGTAACAACACTGTAATTTGTTTCATAGCTATTGTTACTACTAGCAATCAACTAATTCACAACTCAATAGGACATTCTAAAACTGCCAAGCGTGAACTGCTATTTATCATAGTCAGTCTAAACAAATGCTAATGACTTTTTCAGAGGTCCAACCTTTAGATTTCTTACAGCATGAGTCCATCATCCAGCTGAAAACTGAAATTCCCAATTAGAAAGCAAGAGGGATAAGAACTTCTTTCGAGCTAGCACAGGAGGGGGTCATTTCACTAAGTGGCAAGTTTAACAAGGTCAGTTGCTTCACACACTGAGAAAAGAAAACAGAGGACAGGGCCCTGACAAATGAAGAAGCAAGTGTGTGGATAAAGAGAGAAGCAATATGCAGGGAAAATAATTGACCAAGCAAGGTTGATAATTAGTAATGGAAAAACCCCCACTGATTTTGACATTCCCGATGACCACATATCATGTCTATGGTTTTAAACACTTTAACACCTTTATAAACTCATAAAAAACTGTTGGAGTCATATTCACAAAGCATACCATGAATGTCAAATTTCATATGAATATCAAAGCTGTAGGCTGGCTTGGATCCCTCTAATGGTTTAAGCAACCACAGCTACTGGATTCTGCTTCCCCACTAACATGTCTTTCGGAAGCCAGGTTGCTTTAGAAGTTGTACTCTAGGGATGAATCCTTCTGGTCCTTTTCCAGGTTGTAAAAAATGCAGGTGGTTTTGAATACTTAAAGGGCAAGTATATCAACATGTGTGTCCTGTCCCCTCCCCTCCAGAGATGGGACCAAGAGAAAAGAGAAAAAGATTCCTCTGTTCTGCTGCTTTTACTAACAGTTCTTCTCTCCTTTCAGATAAGAACCAACAGGATGGAGGGAGGTTACTTGTCATGTCAGAAGATTTCAGAACGGAGAGGCTAATAATGCAACCAAGGAAGAAGAAGAAAATCTGCATCTGAAAGGGACAAATGGAGTTCCGTGATGAAGGCACTGTCCTACATAGAGCATAAGCTTCCACAGTCCTCAGGAGTTTGAAGGTAAGCCAAACTGATCCTCTCTTTTCTGGTTCCTTAAAATGCGTATTACAAAACCTATCAGTTTCTCACAGAATCAGACCTTTTTTTAAACATAAACACAGTCAGTTACTTCCTTACTAAGAACTGGATGGGAAGACCACTCTAAGAATAGGGTTGTGTCGCTTTTCTGGTTTCAATGGACATTCAGCCAGGCCCTGCTATGCATTTCAAGTTTTAGATCCAGTTTATTTCTGAATGCAAGATAAGAACATCTCTAAAACTTTGTTTTAGCATGTTTGCTTGCAGTTATGTCAGATGCTGATTATTGTCTTGCTTTTAGAACTGAATATGCAAATGATTGTAAGGCAGCATATGGAGGAGGATGGATGAATTTTATCCAGAAATATTAGAACCATATTTACAACAGGATGCTGTTGCAAGCTGCCTTAATACACTAAAGGATTTGTAATGCTTCATAAACTGTACTTTTGCTTATCAATAAATACTAATTTAGTTTGTTTCCTCAAGACATTTTTTACATCCACTGTTGACTTGAAAGATACTCTGTCATGTACATGACAATCCTCTGATAACAGTTTAGCAAATTCATGAATTAAAGCACACCAATACTCTTTGGTATTTGTTCTCACTTTCACTTCTCAGGAAAAGCTCATCTAGAAGATTTGGGAACTTTTAATGTTTGAGTATAATGCTTTGTATACATTTGTAATTGCTTCTGTAATATATGCAAACTTCTAGCATTTGGTGCTAAATGCCACTACTTTGTGAATGAAAGCACAAGAACATATGCAGGGAAAAAAAAAAAGGTTGTGTCTCTCAGCTGAAAGCTAAGCACAGTTGTCTGTAGCCTGAAGGGTTACACTTTTCACCCAGTGTGTACGAAGCAGTAATGACTAGGCTGAAAATTGCCAGACCCCTGCTGAATTTCTTTTACATTGCTATCTGGCCAGTAGTGAATGAGAATAAAGCCCTGGGTGCTTCTCTGCTGGATCAGAACAAACACGCTAGTTGATTTTTAGCATACATATTTCCATAGCTGCCGCAATCCAGAAAGTCTAACTCATTTTCTTTCAAGCTGCAGTATTACAGAACTTATGTTGCAAATAACTTGTCCTTAACCTTTGAAAATGGACACACATCAACACATCAGCTTTGAGGATGTTCCTCAACAGTCATACAGGAACAATAACTGCATTTTTCCTCTTTCCTTTACCTATTTAGATTGTACATGACACAGGAAAGAATGTTATTTTCCCATCTCTCTAGTCCAAAGCCAACACAGAACTTCCAGTGAGCGTTGCATCACATACCATGTTGAATATCTACTTGTGCAAAGCCCCAGCCGCAAAGAATAGCTTTAGTTAAAGCCTGTTAGAATTAAGTCAGGCCATCACTGCATCTTATCAGCAGTGAAACAATAGCATTTAGAATGTGTTTTTGAAGCACAACACTTAACACTATCGAATGATATCTGAATAGCAAGCAAGTTTCAGGTCCAGCCAAGAAAAGGTTCATTTTTGCTAGTTCATTATGATCCACTTGCCTACACTATCAAAATATCTGCAGTTTTCCATACCATAAGATCTCTCCTCCCAATCCTATCTGGCAGATTTTAAAAGAAGCCTACCCAACTTTGTAAATAATTGTCTCTTCAGTCACTTGGGCACCTTTGAAAATCCACCTCTCTGGGCATTTTCTAGTTCTAGGTTTCATTTGGCCTAGGTTTGCTTCCCCTGAAAACATTAGCAAAACTTGTCTCTGCAACCCAGTGTGGCGAGCTACACATTTTTTGAGATCAGTGTAGGGTTCTGAAGCTGCTTCATACTACTGTGAATACTGAAATACAAGCAAGAAGAATTTGTCTAAAGGCCTGTATGTTCAGATTGTCTATTTTTTTAAGGAAAAAGTTACCCTTTCCCTTTTTTCATCTGAAGTACATGTAGTAAGCACGCATTTGAGGTAGAGCATTTTGGAAATCAACTTCCTTCCATCTCCACCAAGAAGAATGCCCAGTAAATAAGCTGAATTTGACTCAAGTCTGACAGTAATACGGAACACTCTTCAGAGAGAAGCTAAACTGCATTCTTGACTTTCAAATAAAAAGCACACAGAGCAGTAATAAAAGCCTTGCTCAAACGTAATAATAAATACTTCTAAACATTCCCTATCACCTCTGAAAGTTAATTTTAGAAAAGCAAAAGATAAAAATCACAGAGATTAGCATGTTAACGGTTCCCAATCTGTATTTACAGATCTTGTAAATCTGTTAATGGGTAATATTAAGTAAATAAGGGATGTTAATATAATGTGAAAAATATTACATGCTAAAACTTGCAGTCTAAATCTGGGAGTGTGTATGCAATACATTAAAAGGGACAAAATCGTGAATTTCATGGATTAAAGCATTAAGAATTTGCAGTGTGACTGCCAAGAAAAAGAAAAATGAGAAGTCTCACACATACAAAGCAATCAGTGTCTTTAGGTCCGGAACAGCCTCCGGCGCATTCCCGGTGGCAGCAGTCACTGACGTAGGGCCCATAGCACCGTCCATCACACTGCTCTGCACACACTGTCTTCGTTACTAGGAGGAGGCAGGAAAAATCAACATATCAGAATCAGAACTAAGGAGAGAGCTCTTCAACTGCACACTGAGGAAAACAACAAATCGAACAGCATACTGAAGAAACCCTCAAATTTAAGATAATTGCTTCAATAGTACTGGCCACTCATATCCTCCAGAATACCTGCACAAACCCTCTTTAGGGACATATACGTTGCTTGAGGACTGTGGCAGAAGAATTTTTAAAGTATTTGCGCTAATTCAGGTGAAATATTGTTTTCAAATTATTAGTTTTTTGTAAACAGCGGATGGAAGGATATAAAAAAAACCGTACAAAGTAACAGAAGAGTCCATCAGTTCCATGTGAATTTTCCCCCATGAAGAACAGCAACACTGAGTAAATGAGCGAAATTCAGAATGAGGCCAGCAATCCCCGAGCCAAATGCTGTTCTTGATGGCAACCAATCTGACAAACAGGCAATGAGATAGCAGAACAGAATACAACCTGTGGATTGGAACACATTTGGAAACACCACTTACCTTTTCTAAATAACACAATTCAGCCTTCATTCACAGGGAAACAACTATATTCTACGAACTGGAAAGCACAGTGATTGAAGTGGTACCACGCTACTGTACTTCAGGGCTTAGTCTCGTGCAAAGAAGGGTCAACAAGTGGACCATCTTCCTTCACTCACTTGGCTATAACCTCTAGCTTTATTTTATGGAAAAAGAAGTTCATACTATCCACAGGACTATACCAGCCACCATCTACAAAATGCCAGGAAGCTGTGCTGTCAGTTGTCTTTTGATAAAAGCAGAGATGCTACATTTCTGTAATTAACCTTTGCCATTTATTTAGCTAAAAGCACTGAATTGCTTCTCTATGGAAAACACTTTTCAAGAAGCTAGATAACACAAAATTCCATCCAACTTTCTGCCTGATTTTACTATTTAATGTATCGGCAACTCCTTTGTAGGTACTTTCCAATCCAAATTCCCTCCACTACTTGCTGGAAAGACTTAAGGCAATAGCAAAGTTTCTCAAGACACACAGTATTTATTTAGGACACAAAAATGTAAATAACCAAAGAGAAGTGATCATTTATAATCTAGGGAACAAAGTGATGCACTTTTAGAGTAATTTCATCTTGCTGATACCAGAAGCAAGCCCCCAGACACAAAACACTTTTGTGCCTTATGCAATCTGATTTAAGAAATAAGGAAAATTTCTGTAAGTGCACTTGCTGTCAACACTGCTTGACAAACAGACTAAAAGGATTTGTTTATTTAAGTAACAGTATTGATAAACATTAGTACAGAGAAATAAAACAGTGGCATATGTTAAGCAAAACACACGTCACAGCATGTCACCACCATACCTATAGTTGATAGGGACAGAGTCTCATCTCATGAAAATGAATTAAGACCTCATTTAGTCAGTGACTGCATGTTGCTTTCTGCCAGTTCAGAAACTGGACCACAACACCTCGTTTTGCACTGGACCGGACACCATCTGCTTTGACCTCAAAAGGAAGCAAGACCCAGATGCATCCTGACTTGACGGAAGACCCTATTTGTCAGAGGCTCCCCCCTCTGCCATCAGTGGAGAGGCACAGATGTGGAGGATGCTCACACCATCCCGTCCCACAACCCAAATCCTCTGTCTTTACCTGTGTCACTCCTCAGACAAGGAGCTGGCCTCCGAGCCAAGGGCGCACCATCCAAACACTCCATCTCCCTTTTTACACAACATCTGTTCATGACTGTGCTTGCCTCGCTTTTTAAAACAACCTCCCCTCTGCCAGCACTTTCTGCCCCTCTGGCTGGCTGAGGCCATGCACTGAACAGCTCCTGGTAGGGGGCAGTCCAATGGCTGACCCTCCCACAGAGCATGCAGTGTGCCCCTCCCCACCGGGCATGCTCAGAGCCCCTTTCTAGAAGGTTCTGCAGGCAGAGGGTGCAGCGTCTGAGTTCCTCTCACCAGCATCGCCCCATCTATCACACCCTAAAAAGTTACAGCACACCAGTAGCATAGCACTTCTGTGTAGACAATTAGTAGGAGCCACCTAATTAACTCAATTATAATTTATTTACCTCAGTGCCAGCTGCTGCTTGGAATGGGTCAAGATGTCCACTGTTACTATATAACCATTGCTTCCCTGTGGAGGAGGTTTCCTGGTAGACTTTTGAAAGGACAAGCAGGCCAAGTCCCAGCAGCATGTCCCATGACATCAGCTGCAAGAGAAACTGGGAATCCTCCACCACTGCCTACCCAAAAACAAGCCCTGAGGAGGTAAATCCCTTGCCTCGAGGGAAGGAGGGACCTGCCTCTCCTGTCCCTGGTGCTGATGACCCAAATCACACTGTCCATCCCTGGGTATACTTAGAAAAATCATGATTGACTTGTCAAATCACAAGCTATTACTTTTAAGGAGCTAAGATCTTTATTTGCAGGATTACACACTTCTTTCAAGCAAAGCTGCAGATAATAGCGCTTCCCTAGGCTGCATAGTTTAAACAGCGTGGGGAAACGAGCTCCAACAACAGCAATAGATTTAAGCAATTTACTGACATCTTTTCAGCAGTTTTCAACACTATTAGGCTAGGACAAAATAATCCAAATTATTCACCCTCCTCTAGAGCCCCACTTTAAGGATTTTGCAACGTATAAAGTTACAGATATTGTAATTTTTTTTTTAAGCACCCATAATTTGTATGATACTACAACAATTTATTCCAGAGGATGTTTCCTTTTCAAAAAGACCAAGAGCACTGCCCGCACCAGGACTAACCTTGAGGGATACGGCCCCTTTTGGGCACAGTAAGCTGAGTAAGCATACTCCGCTTATGATTATGCACCAGCTTAATGAGAGCCTCTACCATGCTGTTCAGGACAGGAAACATTTTGAGTTGTCCTGAAGACTAAGAAGTTATAAATGGGTTTGCAAAATTTACAATTATGGCAGGTTTGTTGCTGTTCTTCCCTAATTGTTTATTTTGCTGGGAAAGCAAACAACGTGAACAGAAATGCCAACATTTCATTCCAGGAAAAGGCCACAACATACTGATAACTGTAAATGTAACAAATGTAACATGTGGGGGATGTTATCACTTCAGGTGGTCAGAAACAAGTCTTGGTTCTTTGTGAATAATTCGGATGGTTGCAAGACAAGGGACTCCTGAATAATCCC
>Ga0065711_1035562_pt1 | contig 22136 bp, 11 predicted proteins | sample Hoacrofraction12_FD_59098 | JGI IMG/M metagenome (GOLD analysis project Ga0065711, IMG submission 59098) | Hoatzin crop microbial communities from Cojedes, Venezuela - Epithelial fraction 12 v2 (version 2) | ecosystem: Host-associated > Birds > Digestive system > Esophagus > Crop | place... | reverse complement strand
AACATGAGGAAGAACTTCTTCCCTCTGAGGGTGACGGAGCACTAGAACAGGCTGCCCAGGGAGGTTGTGGAGTCTCCTTCTCTGGAGATATTCAAGACCCGCCTGGACAAGATCCTGTGCAGCCTACTGTAGGTGACCCTGCTTCGGCATGGGGGTTGGACTAGATGACCCACAGAGGTCCCTTCCAACCCCTACTATTCTGTGATTCTGTGATTCTGTGATTCTGTGTCTGCAGTTTTCCACTTCCAGATGACTGCAATTTGTTCCTTTGTACCAGACTCAAGTTCTTTATGAAAACAACTCTTAGACATGCATTTGGCTGTCCACTGAGCACCAACATTTATCTACCCAGTTGTAGTGTAGAAACACAGGGAATGGTCACAATGCCTCTTCACTGTACCAAAACAAGCAAAAACTTGTATTGAAAACATTGAAAGATGGCTGTCTTCAGTCATTAAAGCAGTGCAAAGTAGCAAGATCATCTCGTCAGCCTTATTGATGGCCACATGGTTCGAGTGCCATTTTGTCTGGTGAGACTGAGCAAAGAGAAAAAACTGTGAAAGTCTGTAAGTACAAGTAAGTGTATACCAAAGCAACACCTATTTAACACAGTCCATTTCCTAAATATAGTAGCGAGAATATTCATGAAGATGGCAGTGGAGCAGCATATTCCTCATGTTTTTATGCCAGTGTGCGGACTGTGCATTTTTGTCATTTGGACCAACTAGGGTGGAAGATTTGTGCCAAACTAGCACCAAGTAAAAATGGGTGACAGCTTATGAGGTGTTTCCCTGTTTATTCACTGTTTCATAAGAAAGTTTGTGAAAAATATACTTTGAGTCTTTCTCTCTAGCATGACAGAGGGCATAGAAGGCTGGAAAGGTAAGTGGAAAGAAAGATTGATAGGAGATTTCTCGACCAGAAAAGCTCCTTCCTTCCCTATCAAGTTGCCATACCTACTGGTTGGAGATGTCCCCTGAAGGGGGTACCCTGCCATTGTTCTGCTTCTTCAGAATTCCTTCACTAGGAATTTCTCCCATAGCTGTCCGAGGTGGGAAAATTGCAAGAGGAACAGAGCTTTCCAAAACAGTGAAGAACAAGAAAGAAAGGGAAAACAGAGGAGAGGTGAAAACCATCCACGTCTTACTTGCTGCTGTTCACTTCCATCGTTTACTGGAGATCAGCAGACATCGTACTGTGAGGATATTAACTTCATGGAAAAAACAAATATTTGTCCACCAGCTGTCTAGAGCCACTGCTACATAATACTATGCATACTAGCATTCAGATATGTTTCAACAATTCCCTTTAGGTACATTTTCACTAAATCACTAAAGCACATTGCAGCTGTGTTCTCTTTTGTTGGAGTACAAATGGCTTATCTTCAGTCATGTGGATTTTAGTGTATAATTTCATTTCTTAGATCTGTCAGAGCTGCTGATTCAAAGTTGGTTCCTAAAACCAAAATACATGTGTGTGTAAAAGGGAGGAGGAGGAAAGGTTTTACTGTAGACCCCCAGGGAATTGCTTATGTTGTAGGAGTGTGATAGCTCAATACTGGAGTATTTCAAAAACACCTTTGGAAAGTGAGCCTACTCCTCGAAATAATGTTGATTGGCACCATTATGATTCAGGAATGTCTGTGAAAGGATCGCTTCTAGCACGAGCTGATATGAAGTAGTTTGCTGACAAGTAAGAAACTATAACGTTAATTTTCTTCTGCTCTCATGATAATACAATCATTAGTTTGTTTTCTCATAAACATCTTCTTTCCCCCCCACACCTTTTCTTGAAAATACATGTGAAAATATTGTCATTAAAGGCAAATTTTTTCTTCTTTGCCTAAGGAAGATAGTTTAAAATTAAATCTTCAATTTTTTGATTGTATGGGTCTTGCCTGTTTAAATCTGTTTTAAATCCCACTTTATTTGATGTTAAACTGGTCTTCAACTTTCAGGCGTTGGGAGAAAAAATATATTCAGGAGTTCTCCTACTTAAATAAATAAATAAGCATCTGTGTTTTTACGTTCCTTTCAGTATTATTCAAGACAGATTTTATGTAGATATGTTTGTTCTATCGAATCTATGCTAGCTGTGCACCTGACATGCATATTAGTTTTCTGTTTCAAGTCAAACACAAATGGAATTCTGTAGAGACCAAAAGAGAAATAGTGAAACCCATCCTTCTCATCAAAAAAGCCAGGCAAGGCAAATAATCCCATATCAACAACCTAGCAAACCTGTTTCTTACAAAATACGTGTAAAAGAAGCTGAGAAGTAGATGCTAACCACATGAGATGTGAAATGAGAACTTGAGTTACAGGCACCATACATTTTTCTAGTCCTTTAGTAATATGTGCTTTTCTACTCTAGTATGTGCAGACTGGAAAAAATCTGTTGCTGAAAAAAACCCATTTATTTCTTTTCCTCCTAATTCTCTATGATTTGTGCTGTACTGTTGCACCTGCTGGAACACTCATCTAACATCCATGCAAATTATAATTTGTGCTGGCTTCAGGATCGTGCAGGTGATTGTCACAGCAAGAGCTAGATAAATATGCTCTGTGTATTTGTGTGCGTGCATGTAAGCACAACGTGTCCTAACCAACATAAAAGAGAAGTAATGCACCCTGAGAAATATTCAGAAATAAAGATCAGTACATGCACATTTTGGCTTTCCATATTAGAATTAACAGCTCTACGTGGGATGTTGAGTTTTACTTTGGCTGTGCTTAGGCTTGTTCACAGCCCCTGACAAGATACATACGAACTCTTTAACAACTACGGGGAATCCTGAGATTTTCTGCTAGAGCATGTATGCATATACATATGGTTGCTCATTCACTTGCTCTCAACTTCTTCTTTTTCTGGGCCCCAGTTACAGTTTCATAACTGTTATTACAGTCACAAGATACATGATGTGATCTGTGCAAATTTCTCTGGCGTATAGTGTAGGAGGCAAGGGGTGTAAAGAGCATGGCTATGCATTCCCTCCCCAGGAATCTGGGAGGACTGTTTTGCCATGACCTTGGTCTGGTTTTTCTCTACATTCTTTGCTGTCCCCAAGCTGTGAGGCTGATGTGTTTGGACAAACTCATTTTGTTAAGTGGAAATCCCCTTAGAAAACTAGGAATAGAAATTGATGGGAACTCTACATGATTAAGTGTTCAGTGAATTTTTTCTGCAACCTGTGATGAATTTACTTAGGAGCAAAGTCTAATAAGTATTTTGATTAGCTGCTTCATATGCTTTCAGCTGGAGCGGTCTGAATTCTTTCTGTAGTTACTGTGACACCATAGTTAAGAGTCTGGCTTGGCCAACGTGTTAAGCCGTGTTTGCAAAAAGAATACATCAATGATTTTCCTTTGGCAGAGGTTTTGTTTTCAGTTTAAAATAGCTATCGTAAGAGAATCTTAAATATGCTGTGTTTCACTCTCTCTTTTTAAAGAGGAGAAAGAAGCTGAAGAAGTTTTCAAGGGATAGAGGGAAGTGCCGGCCCGTTTCTCTGTAATTCTGAAGCCAATGAAACGCTATGCTAGGCTATAGAAGCAATGCAGTCAGTAGAAGAAAGCTGTATTTTTCAAAAGCAACAGGTTCAGCAATATTTCTGTGTTTAGGGGACACATGTAGTCACCTGCTCGTCCTGTGAAAACAGGAGCCTGGTGGAAGGCAGAAATGTGTTCTCTGAAGAAAGCATGGGTTGGTTATGTTTGAGTCATAGGTACAAACCTTTCGGTGCTGCTTTTGCCGACAGTTCCGTGAATTGACACCGAGGACAACACAGAAGAGTTTTACATTCCCAACAGGTATCATCCCTTAGTCAGGTGTTCACAGGCGCCATGAAATGCCAGCCCATCCCTGTTAAACAAAAGAGCGTGGAATGAGCAGCAGCAGACTGTTCTCCAGATGTTTATCTTTGGGTTACATTCCTTCTTTTGTGTGTGAGACAATTACCTGCCATGTACAGTATTTGATTTAATCCCAGGTTCTGCTGAAGCAGTTGAGAAACTGAGGAAGTTTATTTCAGCTAAAGTTGGTTTTAGTTTGCTTGAGGAGATGCAACCTGCAGCAACCTTCTTTCCAAATTCAGGACAGCTGAAAGTGTGGTGGAAGCCAGAGTTGTATTGGCTTGCTTGAATACCTCAGTCAAGAAGTGGAATTATGTGCCAGGCAGGGAATGAAAAGCTACAACATTTTAGGGGCGAAGCCAGGGCCAGAACACTTCATGGTAGCTTGCTACAGTGCAAGAGTGCCCCTTATTTGTCTCTCAGCAAAGCTGCAATGTAATAAATTTCCTGCTGATGCTGTATCAGCAAGTAATTGCTTTTGCTGTAACTTAAAAGCTTTTCATACTTTAAGTTCTTCAGAACTCTTTAAATTTTATATATTGCTTGGAGTAACTTTCCTTCACACTTAAACCCCCTCCTGCTTCCAGCCTTACTGAAAGTGGACCCTGCATAAGAAAATTACTGCTGTGCTTAGAAGAGCTTTGCCAGCTAAACACTTCATTCCCAGATATATAGCTCAATAACTGCACCCTTATACCTCTAAAACAGATCATGAGTCATGTGCAATTGTAGCATTTTCAGATAAAAATCTCTCACTCCCTTTCCTCTCCATGTTCCTTCCCTCTCCCTTCTTCAAAAGGAAAGAGAAAATTGGAGATGGGGAGCTTTGTGGATTTATTTAAAACTATATAAAACATAATATTCAGCTGTTGTGTGGGGAAACGTACCCAGCTGTATCATGGATAGATCAACTCTGGCAGGAGCTTTCTCAGCCATGTACTCTAGATCTAGTCATTCCTTTGGTTACAGTTCCATTTTGTATCAGTATTACATTCTTACATTGACTGCAGTATTAAGTCCAAGTGATTTTATTTCTGAATGCTTGTTTAGAAAGCATATTTTTAGCTTAATCTATTTCCTTGCTGCGTAGTGATTTAAGAGGTATTCGATCCATTTCTCTTAATTTTTGGCTGGGAAGAGGCTTTTGGGATTGTTCAGAGAAAGGTCATACAGTTAAAAGCAACAATAAGTCTCAAAGACAGAAGGAGGATCAGTCCTTACGAGAAGCAACTCACTATGAATACTTCCTTGTATTTGTTAAAAAAAAACTACGTTTTTGTAGGCACAAGGTTAGTGTCCAGCTGTTTTGAATGAACTTCTTGGGCTGTGTTGGTTTTCTGCTTTCCTTTTCTTCAGGCTGCCTTAGTGGAAAGAGAGAAGTTTTTCCATTTTGTAAGGTGACCAGAGTCTACTCTAAACATGTAAGACAAAAGAGCTTTAAAAGCACGCGTGAGACTCATCAGAAACTCACAAATAAAATTCTAGCCACCTAGGTGCTGATAACTGTTTTTTCTTAATCTGCAGCCAGAAAGCAGATGTTTTGTGGAATCTTATTTAAGATAGTGGTAGAATTCCCAGTGACATTAATGGAAACAGGTTCACACCTTCTGCATAAAATTGTTGTCTCTTATGCAGCATTGTGGGTGGCTTGCTTGAAACAAAGTTTGCAATTGCATTTACAGTACTAACACCAACTCGGCAGTGAAGCAGATGTTTTATTTTCTGTTTATTTGCTACATTCTTCAATGTGAGCTGCGGTGCTTTGGCCAAAAGCTTGTTATGTGCATCTAAAATGCTTATGTCTTAGTCTGTCATGCAGTTAAGATCTTCAGCATGAAGTCCAATTATTGCGGTTTCATTGATCATCTGATATACCCGAGACGTATCAAGGTAGATGTAAAAAGGAGTATTTGGAAAAGTTACAGGAAATAATTGACCAAGAGGTTATAGTATGTAGGACACACTGGAATTTGTGTAGCCTGAAGCAGAAAGTTCTTCTTCCTTTTAAGCCTTTTTGCAAACGTCTAAAAGTATTTGGTGAGGAATTCAGAACTCGGCTTAACTTTCAAGTCTACAATATCGCAGGAGTTACAGATGGTTATTTAAAGGTATTGCCTGTATTAGATAATTGACTTTTTTAGAAATCAGCGTGATTAAATCAGTTAATCAGCTTATTGCTGTATTTCTTTAATGTCTGTTGTGCTTTAAATTGATTGTTACTGTGATCTTCTGCATAAAAGGGCAGCCTGGATTCCATCTCACAACAGTTTCAGTGGTACTACGCTTTTCAGCTGAAGCAGCAGGCAGTCCAAGGGGATGATGAGCGAGGGGTCAGTGCGGACCACCCGGGTGTAGGCATGGCTGAGCAGGGTCTTGGGATGTCCCCTGCTTTCTGAGAGCCCCCAGCTGGTGCAGGGGGGGTGGGTCACAGTCAAGCTGATTAATTACCTGATGCAGTACTGTGAGCTGTGCATGGCAGGAGGAAAGCTGTGCTGGACTGCAGGGTCGGGAGGCTGATCAGGGGCTGTGCTGCCCGGGGCTGTCATCACCGCATTGAGTTGGGGATTGCCTTCTGGAGTGGAGAGGGAGAGAAGCTAGGCAGTACTTCTGAACATAAGGTGCTAAGGGGACGGTATTTCTGGGGCAGAAAGCTAGCGTAAAGACACTTGTCCTGCGTTCAAGTCTTCCTAATGTGTCTAAGACCTGAGAGATTGATATAATGTCTGCTGAGTGTCTCTAGAGCCAGAGTAGGGCTGACAAAGCCATGCTAATGCGTAGCTAGTGGGACTTTATGAACCCAAGTGAATGTATTGAAGTAAAATATCCTGTGGTACGTTACCCAGGCTTCTCTATTACCCATAGTACTTGCTTGCCTCTTAGCTTAGGTAATTTGGAGATGACAGTAGTTGCCCAGTTATGCTGAACAGCTTGAATGGCTAGTCAGAGGAAAATACTGTCCATGAGTATGAAAAGCACCACGTCCTTGACTGAGAATAAATTGGTGTCCAGTGTGCATAGCCTGTGAATTGGTCAGAATGAAACAATGTTGCTTACCTTTCTCATTTTGAGTAATGACCTTGTCTTGAGTTTAGAAATAGCTGTGACGATCTAGATAACTGGAGATTAAAGACTGAAGGTATTCAGATGGAGCTGCTGCTTTTTCTGGAGTGTTTCACACCAGTGAACTTGGTCTTTCAGAAGAACTTGAATTTAGCCGGTAATAAAGATTACCTGGGCAAGATGGTCTCAGTTTTTCATTTGAAGTTATCAGAGTTAGTTATAAGAGGAGTATGATTCAGAGTAACTTTTAATACGATTTTTCCCAGCAAACAATTTCTTAAAAAATGCAAAGGAAAGTTACATCAAGAGTAGATGTTATTTTTCGTCTGGTAAATTATGTGTTGCTCAGTCAACTTTTCAAAAAATCAGTTACACTAATATGCTTTCTGTGTGACAGGCTGCGACTGAACCTCATTATTCATACAACATGTCTGTGTGATGCTACCAAATCAATTTGTGCTGTATCCTTTTTGCACTTATGTATAGTTCACGGTCTCTTGTAAGGAGAAATAGTCAGCTGGCAATAGTAAAAGGCAGAACAAAAAATTATGGAGTCCCCAACCTCCTTCTTTGTGGCAGTAGGTCCTTCTTTCGTCGACTTTCAGTTTTTTTCCTGTCTCATCAATATGTACAAAGCAGATGCTAACTGAAAAAGCAGATACACTCTTAGTTCTTTATAAATCAATCCTTTTACGATGTAACAGGCAGAAAGTTAAATGAGGGTAGGGAAAGGTCTCTGTCTTGTCTGATTGGCAGAAAAGGGCTATGCCTCACTGTAATTGCTTATTGGATGCAATTCTGTTCAAAGGCATTGACTTGGCAGGCCAGTCTAGCCAGAGTCCAGGCTAGTGTAAAACAAAGCGCAGGGTATTATGTTGCTGCAGTGCAGATCATAGCATGAATGAAGGAGCAACATGTTGTTACAAGCTTAGTAAACGAGGAGAAAAAAGAAATCTAGAATGCGTCACTTGCTGGTGCATTGCATGTGTTTAGGAATCGGGGAATGCTTGCTCTGTGGTAATTTCATACTCTTACCGCCCAGTTCTGTTCACTGGTTTGTTTCAGAAATGTTTTTTCATGAGTTAGAAATAAGATGACAACCTGAAAGGACAGGATATGAAACCAGTCAGAAAAGGAAGTCAGAATGACTTCTGCAGTTACGTGGGTGCAGTTGGATGCAAGGCAGTTACTGTTCCTCTCTGGCTTGTCCTTTGTTTGCTTTCCTTGTAAAGTACATAGGCGCACTCGTCGACCTTTGGCAGCTGATGCTAGAAATGTATCCACTGAGCCCAAATTCCAGTATAGTCCTTCACTGCCAGTTGTCACCCACCTCTCTTGATGCTTGGAGCTAATGCATTCCTTCTCTGGAGTGGGCTTCACTGTCCCTCATTAAAAAGACAAAAGGATTTTCTTTTCTTCTCTCACTGCCGGATGAAACTTGCTCCCTGAAACTTAGTTTGATTTTATTTCTAATTCTTAGCTGTGCTAAATGCCCTGGGAATTAAATTACAAAGCCAGTGTTACCTCATGTTCTGCAAACTACCTCCCTAAGGCATTTCATCACTGTGCACACTTGAGACTTTACAGTGCTGCAGCAGGGCTGTAAAGTGCCTAAACAAAACATTATGCAGTTATTAAAAACAAAACAAAATAATAGTAAAAAGAATAGGTTTAAAGGGAGAGAAGCTCTTCCAGCCAGGTTTCTAGGCAGAACTGCCAAGTGCTGCATATCCCCCGTGACATGCATTTGGCAAGCGCGTCGTGGAGTCCTGATGCAGTCTGCAGGGAGGCAGCAAGGATTCCCCTGCGGTTCATCCTGCCCACCAAGCAGTGCTGTTCGCTCCGCTGGATCCCAGCCATCGTGCTTAAGCCGCAGCCGGGGATGCAGAGGGAGTAGAAGAGGGACATATGCTGCTTCACTCTGGAGGGGTCCCTAGCCGTGAAGTGGGAACGTAGCTGGAGTGAAGGTTGGCCCCAGGCATCACTTCTGGGGTGAAACCCAGTGCAGAAGCGGGAGTGGAAAACTGCTTTGGACTTCCTTTGACCATTGAGCCCTAACCCAGCTGAAACTGATCACTGTCACAGCAAGTTCTAGTCCTCTGTTAACATAATCTTATGCTCCAGCTTCTCATTGCTCCTTTTATGTATTATGATCACCCACTGATACGGATCCTGAGTTTGTTTTTTTTTTCTTGTATTACATTCTCACACACATTCTCCATTTGTGTGAGGGAAGTTCTGCGCGTTGTGAAAGGAGCTGACTTGTTTTATATTTGACTTCTGAAGCATCTATTTAGAATTTATTGAGAGGAAGAAAATCAAATTGTGTGTTTCATTGAGTTCCATTTTTCAGCTGTTTTTCTTTGCATGAAAATAATAATTAATAAATCAGATTTAGATGGACTAAAGCTATTCATAAATACAGGTTCAATTCATTGAGTGGTTTTAGGGAAATCAGCTGCAAAAGGTGAAACAGTCATTTCAGCATTTAAAGAGAAAATTTAATTTTTAAAAAACCAAAGTTACCTGCACGGCAGTAATGCTTACATGTTTGTTCGTCCTACACACTAAAGCTAGTTCCTTCCAGCTGATTCCTGCAGTGACTGCTTGGGCGAGGATACGGTCTTGTGTAAGCCTCTATGTCTTCTAACTGTATGAAGAGATTTCGGTGAAGTTCACATGACAGAGGCTACTCCTGGTGTTGGCAGGTCTCCTGCCTGTGCAGCTGCTCAAAATTTGTGGCAGAAAACAAAACTGGGTGTTGAAATTGCAGATAAATCTGAAAGTTGGATGTACTGCTCATCTCATCTTCCTAATTAGATATTTATGTGGCTTCATAGTATCCAAATGATTGAGTCATCAGTGGTTATTTTCCCACAGCAGTGAAATACTGCAGTTGTTACCAAGGAAAACCTGAGGCAGGACAGCATACAGGAAATCTGTTGTTAGGCCAACACTGGGCCATGTTGTTCAGGTCCCTAATCTACTGCTCCATGCCTTGTTTTCTCTCATAGAGGCTATCTCCCCACCTTTTTGTTGCAGGCCATAGTGGACAAGAATGAGTTATATTAAGGAAAATACATGGATAGTTCTACTAGGTTCTAACTTTATGTATTTATTAATGCATCCTGCTCTTTCAGTGTCTCAAAATGCCTTGATGAGCTGCTCCTTGTGTTAAAATTTTGCAGAAATTTGCTTCTTTGAAGGAGAAAACGGGGTAACAGGGAGCCCCTGTGGTAAAAATCTCATCATGGTGCTGTGTTCATCAGCTGATGGGTCTCAAGAGTACTATGCAGTCAGGTGCAAAGTGGCTGGGAGGTGGAGTCCTCAGTCCCTTTGGGTTCCTGATAGGAAGTCTGTAGGTGCGGGGAAAGGCTTCTTTGCACTTTTGTCAGTTGGTGAGTTAGAGGGGCTGGGCCTTAAAAGCTGTGTTCTGTCACATATCTTTCCTCGTGTGGGAGCTCTGTTTAAGTGAAATAAGCTCTGCTCTGGAGAACGCCATCTGGATGGAAAATAACACAGACTTGAGTTGTCAAAACCTTAGACCAAAATGGAGAAGAGTGTGGAACTATTGTCTCCGTCCTAACATTAGGACACAGTATCTTACAGTCCCTAGCTGCAAACAGTGAGATAGTAGGACTCCACACAGGTATTCTCCTAATCGTCAGTGAAAATGTTTGATGCTGACCTGCAAAATCTTTCCAGTTTATCGGTGATGTAAATCTAAGGCTTACTGATAGGGGGATTTACAGTGCAAAAACCAAGGTTTTTTCCTAAAGTTGTAAGAAGTCATCGACAAAGGCAACTCGTCTGCACTGACCCTTGTATGAGGCTGCTTTTGGGTCATCAGTGGTTTCGTTAAGCTCATAGGCTCATTTGTTTACACTGAGATTTTTACCATTTGTTCCAAGAGGATGTTTTATTTTTCTGTGTGCTTAATGGGTACTGAAAGGTCTGGGATGTGTCTTTTCGCTGAAGCAGACGTTGATTGCATGCTGCTACTGTTACGAACCTTGAAAGTAGTGCAAATTTATGCTCTACTGGTTCAGACCAACCCTGCTTAACTACATGGCAGTTCTGAGAACAGTTGGCTCTTCTGCTGACTGTAGGGTTGCTGTGTACTCTGTACACTGCTTTTGCGGGGTATGGGAAGCCTTTGGCCTAGAGACCAGTTTCTGGAGTTGAGGAGTGGACTGCGAACACTTTTGCCGAAGAGGTCCACCAGCATCTCTGTGGTGACTGGGAAGCAGGTGATAGAGGAGCAAGATTCTGAGCTGGCTCAGATTGTGGCAACACCCTTGACTACTATCAATCACATCGATGTAAACCAGCAAGCATCAACAAAGTTAATAAATGAAAAAAGCAGTGCAATCAAAAGTTGCTTTAATTAGCTATTGGTTCTAATTACAGTGTTGTTGAGTGCCTTACTGGATTTCGTATCAGAAGAGTGGTTGGAGTAATAGATGTATGTGTGTTTACCAAGGTAAGATGTAGGAGGTGCATGTGTACATATGCATTAAAAATGGACTGAAAATCCTGCTAGCACATCAAAAAGATGCAGGTGAAATCTACACACTGATGACTCAAAACCAGAGGTTCAGCTTCAGTAAGTCAGCGTGGTCATCTGTTATGGGATGCTGATGTTAACTGAACAAAAATGTTGATTTTACAGTTCATTAGCAGTCTTGGTGAAACGAGCAGTTCACACTGGGCCATCTGAAAAACTTTCTGTTTCTAGAATACTCTAAGCCTCAACTTCAGCCCTGAGGAGAGCACAGCTGATGTTTTGTCAGTCAACATTTGTTTGAATGGAGGGAGTGGGGGTTGGGAAAAAAGTATTTTTTCTGTTGCACGGCATTGTGAGAGCAGGGGACGGTTATTGTTTCAAGAAAATTTCTATTTGGCAAAGACATATGGTCTCCTGACACACAGAGGGTCTATAAATTAGGTCTGCAGTAAGCGCTTTCACACATTTACTCATTCCTTCTTTGGTTAAATGATTTCCGGCAACACACTTGACAGCTGTAAATGTAAGCAGTCGTGCACATCTCTCCCTGGACAAGACCCGTTAGCAGTGTGAGCGGGTCTGAGCGCAGATACGCACAGCTAGCTGATTCTTGCTTATCCTGACAAGAAGAATGTAAAAAATGTGCCATCTTTCAAGGGTCAGAGGCTAAAATATGGATGTGTTTATTGCATATTTTGGTTGTCCCTTTAATGGACAGTTTGACACATTCTTTTGGTGAACTTTCTGGAAGACAAATAGCTCAAAATGGACACACGAGAAATTGCTCCTGTCAGGATTCCCATGAATGTAATTACCTTCAGGTGTCAAGTGTACTTAGTGACTGTTGATTTTAATTTTTTTTTGCTGTTCAGACATTTATACCTTGTTGTCAGCAAGGTTTTTAATTTTATTAATGTGGACATTCTTAAAGGGAGGACGTGAAAGATCTGCTGTTTCAGACTTCGCTTTCTTTTATGAAATGCCTGGTATCACGTTGTGGATAATTCTTTTGAAGACATGCTTCTGGTGTGCTTTTGCAGTCAGCCATGTGGAAGGATGCCTAGATCTGCTTGCATAACTTAAGCACTGAAAGCTGCTCTTAAGTCTTCCTTCCATGTGCATGGTAGCTAGATAGTTACGAAAAGAAGAACTGTTTTCATCTCCTTTGTTCCTTTGCTTTTAAGCTTTTCGTGTGTGATATGCTGAACAGTTTTGGAAGTTATTAAATCAGCTAATCTACCGTGGTGCAAAAACGGTGGCAAGATGCGCTTCTTAAAATTACTAGCCTGGGAACGTAATTGTCAATACCTATTACTCTGCATTCAAATGAATACTCACATTTTTTACAGCAGCAAGCCACTAATGGAGAGATGAAATTATTGTAGTCGGAAACCAAAAGTCTCAGAATACAGAAGAGAGCAGGACTGAGAAAATGTAGTATGAAATCTGTTTTAAATATGTCTGTCTTTGTGGTGACTGGGAATGTAAATCATGTACTGAAAAAACTGAGAGAGATGATGTAGTCAGTTACAGAAAGGAAAATGGAAGTTTTATAGTGGATGGACATATTTAGATAAAATCAGTCAGAACACCACTAAAAAAAGAATTTAAATTAGTTTGTGTCATGTGCAGCCAGCTCTTAATAATTTAATTTAACATTAGATAATCTTTTGCTGACCCAGTGACTGCTGGAATTTCACAGCTCTTGTTTTTCTGTCACAAAGTGTGACTGGTTCTCCATATCCAAGAAAAACGGGAGATCGACATTTTTTTAGTCTATATGAATGCAGTTTCAAAACGACAGAAGGGCAATGTTTAAGCTAATTATGAAGGGAATTAAGGGCTTTGTTCGTGTAGGAACCCCTTTAATATTTAGAAGAGTGGTTTAATGATGTGATCTGGCACTCATTCTGCAGTGCATCATCATCAAACAAACAAACAAAAAAAGCCCTCGCCTGGCATTTTTGCCTCAGGGCTGCTGAGAGCTGATTATTCTTCTAATCATAACCGTCACAATCAAGGGAGACAATTAGCTAGGTTAGGTCTCTGCTGGTTTCTCCTGTGGCCCTAAGCATCAGATGGCCTTGAGCACTCTTGAATCCTATCAACAAGTATTTGAGTAATACCTGTTTTGCTCCACCTGTTGTCATTAAGACCCTCTTTTCTTCTATTGAAGTGTTTGGTTGTGTGCATGTTTATTTATATTACACTGATACCAGAAGACATGGGCTGTCCTTCAAAAGAGAAAGCATGCTAACCTAGACAATAAGTACAGAGTTTAAGTTTCTAGTGTGTAGTATAAAATTGTAGACATTATTTTGATATACCATGTGTGTGTTTGTGAGTATGTACTTAATTCTGTACTTTTACCAGTAACACTTGTTTTTGTACGTAAACACATACATTTAAACAGTCAGCTATGTAATTGAATATACAGCTTGGGCATGTCATGTGGTGAACCTTTCTGTTTGTAAATGGCAGTGTGCTCCCTCTGCCAGCAGCCTGCTTCAGTCATTAATTCTGGTTTTCCCCTATTATTTTTCCACACAGCCAATGCTGTTCTGCTTAGCTGGAGTTTATCTACACAAGTGGTCTGCTTGATATCTAAATGAACCAAATATTACAGCTGGTAGGCCTGTTTTTGTCCTAATCATCACATGAATTTATGTGCTGAAACCAGGGAGTTGCTCCCTGTTTTGCCTGCTGCAACAGAAGGTGAAACTTGATCTGGTGGACATTTTTGTCTGCAGATCGTGTGTAACTGAAGTGCAACCTCATGTCCCATTAACTTAATCATCCCCTTTCTCTGCTGTATTCTTAAGAACCCTTAGTGACTCAGTAATGCTTTTCTTCCTTAAGCTTCCAGTCTCCTTTTGAATAATGTGTCGTTTACTGTTGTAAAAAAAATATGAAATAAGCCAAATGTTTTTAAAATATGAAGTGCGTGTTTAGCTTATACCTAATGTAGGCAAAAGAAAAAGTAGAGCACAGAAGATGGCTGAACTGGTAGTTCCCCCAACACCTGCCATGACTTTCTGATGCTTGTTGTAGTATTAATGTAAATTTCATAACATTTCTCAAGCATAAAAATCATTATGGAGGGAGAAAACTTTCTAAGACTTTTACAGAATATGGATTCCTTCAGTTATTACTGGATATAGTTGCTTCTTGGGACAATATGGGAGTTTTACACAAAATTTAATCCATTCTTAAAAGTAATTATTCATGTCAAGATGATTCTTTTTCTGTGTTTGTTGATGGAAGAACTCAGCTTGGTAGATGGCTGTTTTCTAGCAGTGTGATCTTGCTACCACTGCGACTGAAGAAAATTTTGGGAACAGGAGCTGTTTTTTGTAGTGTTAGACAGCAGTATGGAGATTCTTGAGTTTTATCTGCTTTGAATGATTTAACTAACAATGTTCAGCAGACAAAAAAAAAAATAGTAATTTTAAGGGTATAGAAAGGAGTGAAACAATGTTTAGCCAATCAACCCCAACATATTAAGAAGTCATCTTCTCCAGTGTGCTGCACTGGAAAATTATCTCTGTGTTTCAGGTCGAGAAGTTTAAAATAATTGATTTTGAAAGAAAGAAGAGGTTTCAATTAGCCTTAATGCAAGTTTACTGATTTGTAATACATTAACAGGAGTAGATATTCTATACCCCATGTGTTATGAGCACACACACGTTTTAACAGACTGCGTGTTCCTGTGCAACACACACATGCATAACTGATACTAACCAGTGGAGCTGATTTAGTCTCTTGCTGCCTGGGTATTTAATAAAGAGCATCATCTCAGCACATAAAAGTGAGAAAATTACATGGGTGAAGCGAATTAAGCTTTAGTGTTTGAACGCACAGAAATTATGTGCTTGCCACCTACGTTGAGTTTACTGGTAAGATCAATGGTAGCGTATTGATAAAGTCTCAGGTCATTTTTTATCTTGCTTAGCATGGGGATAGTGGTCATGATGTCATGACCTTTTAATGGACCAAAGAACCATATTTAAAATGTTAATCTTGGTAAGAATTTTTTCTTTTGTGCTACAAAAGGTGCCCACTCATTAAAGTAAAAGCTTTTTAACCCCTTCCATCTGTGGATTAGGAGTCGAGTATTGACTGCTAAGAAATCTGTAGTTCAGTTTCCCGGAGACAGAATAATTAAATGAAAGTCAGAAGAGGAATTACTGTAATAATATTGGTAATGAATGATTCTCAATATGAAGTTACTCGTTATCGTGTTTCATATCATAAAATGCTGTGTTCACACATTCTTCTTTGGGTGAGGTAGTATTCCTCTGACATCAGCATAATAATGAATAATTTTACACCACTATGTAGTCCATGTAGATTCACTGCTTTGTTGAATGCTTTCTGCACAGTTAGGCCTCAATTCAGGAAAACATTTAACTATTTTCCTAAATCCTTCATCTTAGTATGTGCTTAATTGTAAAGCACCAGCTTAATTGCTGTCTTGAACAAAGCTGCTTATTAGAACAGAGGGCCTTAATAGTCACATATCTGTAACCTTTTGGGAACTTCGGAACTGCTGTGTCAGGATGTATTTTTTACATCAGTCATAGCTATGATTTAAATAGAGAATAAATATTCATGCACTGTTACTTAGACCATTCTGTAATCTAACAAAAGATCTCTTAACATATACTTAAGTGCATGTAAATGCCTGAGTTAAAGCTTGCCAAGGTGTGAGTAAGGCTGAAAATGCATTAAAAAGCTGAAGATGCTTGATCGTTAACAGAACTAGTTCATAAACAAAGGCAAAACAGCTGCTGAAATGGAAAAAAATCGAATAGCCTCTTTCAGCAATTCGGCAAAAACAGTCTAATAGGTTAACAAAGGGCAGTAGTTTTCTGTTGTCTTACATCTTCCTGTAATCCAAGGAACTGTTAACCTCTTTTAAAGGATCTGAAAGGTTCAGGCTGCTTTGCTTCTTCGGCGTAAAAGCCAAAGTAGATAGATACATCACCATACTTAAGTTACCATCTTAAGAAATCATAACGTGTGGATAATATATTTAAAACTATTATTTGCCTTTCAGTTGACATATTTAACGTACAGAATAATGGATATTTTCATTTTTCCCTTCATTGATGAAGGAAAAAGTTAGGGAAACAAAGCAAATGGCCTCAAGCTGTTCAGCACGTTGTCTACAAGTTTGGTGAACACCAAAGCCTTAAATTGCATTTTGCTCCTGGGAGCTTGGAAGGAATAATTTAGGAGAAGATTTTTTGTTTGAGAGCAGGAGGTGGAGGTCTCTACAGATGTTTCTTGTCACATGCTAGGAAAAAGCAGGTGTAAGACAAGTTTGATTATGTTTGCTTCACTGTAAATATCTTGCAACACGTCTTTGGGGCGTAGGTAACCTCTTAACAACCTGAGAGAGCAAGCTTGAGCAGTAAATGAGTGTTTCTAAAGAAATGACCATCCAATTATGAAGTGTGCATCCCTAAAAACACAGGACAAGCTGAGCAATTTAGAAGACAAGATATTTCTGAAGTGCAATAGAACATTTTTCAGTTGTATTGTTTTTGTTGTGAGTCATAATATACAAAATGAAAGGACGTATCTGGAGTTCTGTTTTCTGTTTCAGTCAGTCCTTTGCTGAACTTGTGTTGCAGACAGTAGAAAACTAGAGAGCCTAGGCTTTTTTACGTGGCAGCCTCCTTGGAGAGCTGATGAGATGCATTTAAACGGAGATTTTAATATGTTCTTTTACATAAGTGTTTATTTTGATTAAAATCCGAACTGGGATAATGGAAATCGAGGGGTTTTTTTTATCCAAGGAGTAAATTTGTGTCCAGAGAAGAATCTTGTCTCTCAGGGGTGGATAAGGCGTACTGTTGCCTCTGACCGTTACAGGAGCAAAGGTGAAAAGTTCAGTTGATGAACATTTGAGGACTATTGCATATGATTACACACTTGTAATCAGCTGTATCATTTCTTATCTTCTTCTAAATAATGCAGCATCATACATTGTAATCTTAGTTGTGAAATTCACGGTACAAAGTGTACCTCTGGTAGAAATTGTCAGGTGTCAGGCTCAGAAATGTGGAGGAGCAGACCCTTTTCTGTTTGGCAGCCAAGCTGTACAACTCAGTGTCCACAGAATGTAGTGCACCAAATTCCAAAAGTTTCCAAGGGTTCAAAGAATGATCAGACCAACTGATGAAGAAAAATCCATCGTTTTCTGTTAAACACAAAGAGCTCGAACCTCTGGCTATGCAGAAGATGGTGGCTGTTGTGAGATTATGCTGGGGGGATATGATTATGTAGGTTTTTAGTGTCGTCTAGACATCTTCTGTTGGCCAGTGCTGGGAGTATTTTGTTAACCTTGGTGGGAATTTGCTCTGGCCGAGGGCAACTGCTTTCACTGGTTTTCACGTTGATTCTCTGTAACTGGGGTTTTGTCCACACAGTTGGTCTAAGTTGCATGTGATGTCTCTTATGCCTCAGATTATGTGTTTATTCCCCAACTAGGTGCTTAAGCTATCAACAGTTCATTCTTGAGTTTTAGGGTATGTTTTGTTTCTTTATTGCTGAACTAGTACTTAAGACTAAGAATGAAAGGAAGAGATAGTTCATATGCTCATAATTAATTTTAACATCTAAGGAACGATGTGAAGGCTTCCCAGTAGACAGTAGTGGTTCTTGCCCGACCTGTGCAGTCCCTTCCTCACACCTGTCTACTGGTGTCTTTATAATAAGCAGGAAGAAGAAGGGAGGGCAGGGGAAGAAACCTTTGATTTAATTCGTCTGTGATATTCTCTGCCTCTTATCTTAAACCTTAGTGTATGTACTTTTAATAATAGTTGCTATGTTTTATGCAGACAAGATCATCGTTCAGTTGTGAATGAAGTGATTTCACTACATGTTGAAGATTATAATTCATTTAAGATTAATTTGGAAACACTTCTAGGAAAAATGCAATAGGGAAATGAAGAGAATAGCTTCGGTTTTACCTCTCTGAAATTTCTGATTGACCTGCGAGCAATGCATTTTTTCCCTCCCTGTTTTTCTCCTATATGAATATTTTACACATGCATATAAAAGTAAATGATCAGGTCTCACACCTTTTATCAACTGAAGCTTTCTTTATACATATTGAAAAACTGTTTCTGTCACTCTTGAAGAAAGAAGAAATCCAAAACCCCATAGTAGGAACCACATTACAGGAGCTTCATAATTTGGAAAGGGGCAGGGAGGGAAATAATATAAAGGCTGCATTGAATTCTACCATTCGTCAGTCTCATTTAGCTTAAATAAAATTTGTTGCCCATCAGATTGTAATCTTTGTGATAGGTGTTTTACAGTCTAATTGGCAGTTTATAGTGTGAAGCTTTTCAGATCTTATTTGTAAACAGAGAAACCAGTTTGGATCAGGACCTATCTTATTCATGTGATATACAAAGCTTAAAATAAATTTCCCTAGTTGAAGAAACCTCTTAAGTTATGTTGTTCAGAGACCATGTGTATCAGGATTAAACCTGATCGGAAATTTTGTAGTCTATATGCTATAAGTCTACAGAAGAAATTACAGGAATGAAAAGAAAAAATTCCTAACATTAATAATAGCTATGCTACTTGGTGCTTCTGCAGTCTGTAATCTAAAACTCTGGTTGTTCTGCTACTTTGCCTGGCATAAGAAAGAGACTAATATGGAAAGGTAAGACAAAGAAGGTTAAATTATTAGATTTCTCCATAGAACTTAATCTAAAATGCCATTTCTATGTCAGGAAAGGAAGTATTTTTCCTCTGAGTATCTTAAATAAACACAAGGCAATTGTGTAGCAAGAAATAAATTCACTGATTGAAGCCCGCTTTGTTGATAGCAAATTGTCTGCAAATGTATTTATGCACTTTTTAGTTATTCTAACTTTGTTTTTATGTGAATGAGTTCAAATAGCTTTTGGGAATGTATTTGAATATATAGGTTATTTGTGTTAATAGCAAGTTGTGGTTTGATACTGGAATTTCTTGTTATGTTTCTGGGTCTGTTTGTGTGGGTCTGTGATTTTTTTTTTTTTCTTCCTCTGCATTTTGCTCGGGCTATTTTATTTTACATCTGGATTCATTCCTTTTAGCTGGAGGATGTGGATTATGACCATAGCTTGTTAAAATTTACACAGTTTATTAAACATAAAAATACTGTGAAACGTCTTGAGGATTAGTTTCATTTCATACACTTACATATTCGGAAATTAAGGGGTAGATTTTAGCAGTTAAAGTTACTAGGAGTATGGAAGCGGTGGAGATTTCGGTTTATACGAGTTAGCCATCACTCTGCTTTTAATCTATTAGTGGGAAAATGAATTTGCAAAGATGACGCATTATGTACACTTCCTTGTGGAAACAGACTGCAGTTCATCTCTATTATTCAGTGTGCAGGTCAACATGCTTGTTGGGCAAGTGTTCTTTTCTTCATTTTGTGAGTGTGAGAAGCAAGACCTTTCTGCAGATAGGGCATTGTTCTCCATATCCATTAACAGATGTCAGCACATGCCTGGGGCAGGGTTAGCAAATACCAGTCACAGAACCACATTCCATCAAGGCTGATAAACTGTGTCTTCTGGGTTAGACATATGGTCACCACATGTTGTTAGAGCCCAGGTCGGACTCTGTAGTAGTAGTCCTACCTGTGGGGTTTTTTAATTATTATTTTGGTTTGGTTTTTAAGAATTTAAAATCTGAATAGATTATTTTCTCCACGGAGTGTCTGATCGTAAAGTGTGTGTTAGTACAGCAGAGATCAGGTAAGACTTCCTGTTTTTTTAAGAAAAGTAGATACACTAATAAGTCAGCAAACTGCATTTTTTCTGGTATGGGCTAGAGGTAGCTGAAGTAGGCTTTGTATTTTCAAGCAAAAGCATGGAATAAAAGATGAAGCTGACATCTTGTGTGGTGTTAGTGTCTAAAGCAGACAAATGGAGAGTCGTGCGTTGATGGTATTGATGACCACATTTAAAAATGTGTGAGCAGTAATTATCACATCTCCTCATTCCACCTCAGATAAAGTGGGATAAATGTTGCTGGTGAACTCCAGAGTAGTACTAATGTGAACACAAGTAATGAGCTGGTGTCCATAAATCAACTTAACAAAGAGACTGGCTTCAGCCCAGACATTGTGGATTCACAGCATGGATAGAGGCTTCAAACACAAATCTCAGGCTGCCTTTAGTGTCTGGTTGGGTGTAGTACCTTTCAGATTGTGTTTACTAGGGTCTTCAACAATGAAGTTTGTCCTGTAAGTCTAAGTAATGGCTTTGAGAGAATAGTAACTCTTCCTTTGCCTTCACTTCCCTCCTTCTTTCCTCATCCATCTCCTCAAGTTAAATGCCCACAACAATGGAAAATCAATAGCCAGGTAGAGTCTGTAGTCATAGGGAGTAAAGCTATCGAGCTGGCACAGCTGAGAATGAGAGCCTGACCTCTGCGGAATCAATGCTGTGACATGTTGTACGCCTTCATCACCCTTATCATCCACAGCATGACTGTGTCACTTCAAGCCCCCAAGATGCAATGAGTGCTTCGCTTCAGAAGTTGCAGCAAAAGAGAAGTTCTGAGAAATCAGGTGAAAGTCATGTGTGCTGGCTTTGAACAAATTTTACAAATGCAGAGTCTGAGGAAACAGTTGTAATAAACAGAATGAAAAACGTGCAGCTCATGGATTAGGAGGTGCAGAACGATGGGAAGTTAACTTGGTGAGGGTGTTGCAGTACTTGAGAATCTCTGGAGTACTCTGATTTATAGGTGGGAAATAAATGTTGATCTGTTTATTCCCTCCCTCCCTCCCGCATATCTACTCAGGGAAGAGCAATTAGTTTCTTTTTTTTCATGTTTGCATTATCATTGAACATATATCTTTCTGCAGTGCCAGCTATAAAAAGTCAATACAGGACCCAGCTGTACAAATAAACACAGTTATGAATGTAAGGGGGAAATTATTAACAGTAAGTGGAGTAAACACATTTTTGCACAGTTTATTTCATTAAGAGCTTTTAAAGCATAAACATAAATAAAAGATGTGTCTATACTTTAAATTCAATGTAATTGCTGACTGTTATGATGCAACTGAAATTTTTGTTGAGCAATACTATCAGAAAAAAAGGTATTTCAGGTCTCTCAGGTTAATGGAATTAACATTATGTCATTCAAAGATCTGTTACTTTTTAAATAGGATATATCCCTTGCCCATTCAAACCTACTCCTTTCCTCCTGTGTTTTTCAGTCTTTTTTGCCATGGTTCTGCTAATAGAAGCCTCCTCCTTCTGGATGTAGGCTTTCTTTGTTTTCCAGAGGATGTGTTTCAGTCAAGGCACATTAAGAAGTTTTCAACAATCAGGTTTTATTTAAAGAAAAAAAAAGTGGAGGTTTGGTGGGTTATTTCTTTTTTTTCCTTTTTTCTTTCCCAGAAAGTTAAAGACTTTTACAGACTGGTTTTGAGGAGGATTCTTGGTCCTGGAAGTTAAGAGAATTAAAATGTTGCAAGTGGTCATCGGCAGGGTAGCTGTAAACTTTCATAGCCCGGGAATAAGGAAGTTTGAGAAAGTGAAGCTTGAGCGGTTACTTTACCAGTGTTGTAAACCTTGGCGTGTCCTCTCCAAGGACGGTTTCCAGATCAGTTGCATATGCAGGGGTAGGTGCTTCTGACATTTCAAAACGGTTTTTTTTTTGGTTTGTTTTTTTTTTTTTTTTTTTTTTTT
>Ga0065711_1035561_pt1 | contig 22136 bp, 6 predicted proteins | sample Hoacrofraction12_FD_59098 | JGI IMG/M metagenome (GOLD analysis project Ga0065711, IMG submission 59098) | Hoatzin crop microbial communities from Cojedes, Venezuela - Epithelial fraction 12 v2 (version 2) | ecosystem: Host-associated > Birds > Digestive system > Esophagus > Crop | place... | reverse complement strand
TGGGGATCATCTAGTCCAATCCCCCTGCCAAAGCAGGGTCACCTAGAGCAGGTTGTACAGGACCTCATCCAGATGTGTTTTGAACATCCCCAGAGGAGAATCACACCTTTAAATGTCAAAGGATTGGAAATGAGTGCATTCAGCTTTCAAAAATCAGAGCAGTAGCTGCCTAACATAAGTCCCCTGCCACTGATGCAAATCCTTCCATAGACTTCAAAGAATTTTGGAGTAAGTCCTAACATTACAGATGGTGGATAATTCTTAGCAAATGGCACACCATACACAAGTGGACGCTTTCTCCCTGCAGGAAATATAAACAAGGCCATTCAAATCTAAAATTGTTAATGCTGTAATGATTTCTGAATACTTGATTGTGATTTTTTTATGACATCAAAAGGAAGTCTTGTCAAAATATATTAACTATGGGCTTACTCTCTTTCAAGGTAAGAGATACACACCCCTGTTATCCATAGGATAACAGGAGATGGCTCTAGTAGTCCTTTTAATAACATAACATAGACAATTAACAACACCTTCCCCTGGTGTTTGGAATCATAAAAGCCCTGATGTCACCTTTGAGAATCACTGAACCTCACTGGCAAGACCTGAACCCATAAACAGTCACTTTCCAGTGGCTGCCTCCACTTGGGTACCCAGAGTAGCCAGTTAATTGATTAGTGATGGACATTTCTTGATTCTCTGAGAAAGCTGTGAATCACTTGCCTTCAGAAATATTAATTAGTGACTTACTCATGAGTCTCTAGAGAGAGGATAAAGGGCTGTAACCAAAATTAAAGTAAGGTGGAGGTTTTAATACAAGATAGGCAATGTTTTCTAATTCAAGCTTCCCCGAAATGATTTAGTATATCTCAAAAACAGAGGAGCGAGTGTGGAGGAAATGACAAAAGAATTGATTAACAGTGTTTCTTATAATACATACACTTGTCTCTTTTCATGGGACACCTCAGAAAGGGCTCTGAAGAAGAAACACAAGTGTATCACCTACTGTAATTTATTTTAGGTATTTAGAGACATATTTGCCATATAGCCTATGGAGACAGAGATCTCCAGAGACTTAGTGGGTGGCCTGAATATGGACAAAGTGAATTCCCTCCAAAATAGTGAGTACCACATGCAGCCCACTCTGAAAATTTGAGATTTGATAGCATTTATTTTTCTCTTTTAACAGCAGAAATGTGAAAATTAACCAGCTTCAATACTTCCCTGCCAAAAAGTACTGGAAGTATACCATAGTTATCACGTTAATCTTTTCCAAACAGTTATACTGCAGAAAGAAAGCAGGATTCTAAAACATGTTTGGTCTTTCCAAGTTAGTAAATACAGCTTTAGAACTTCTTTCATTACTCTTTCCTCCAAAATGGTATTTTGAAACTTAAAAACTTACAGATTGCCAGGTTTAGTGCAGAAAGGTATAAAATGCAGTGTATTTTGCAGTCATTCCCAGAACCAGCTGAAACCTGCTCCATCATCTTTTTAGTGTCAGGGATCAAAGAAGAATCATTTCAAATTCAATGAACTTCGAGCCATTTCTTCAGGCAGGTGATCGATACTTCAGTGCATACTAAATGTTAACATATTCCATTGCTAGGAATAGTAGCAGAAACATAATTTTATTAGGGGTTTTCCAGACTCATGCTACATTTATAAAAAGAAAACAAACCTAAAGTGAGATTTATGTCTTTTTAAGTATAATAGAAATTTCAACAGGTGCGGAAATGGAAGTCTAAGTCTTAGGAAAGGCAGTCCTCTCAGTCCCATCCACCAAGCAGTGTGCTGTCTTACAGCACATTTAAGACAAAGCAACTGTATGCAAAAGCAACTAGATTTCAGTTTCTTAGAAGTGGTCCGAGAGTATTAAACCAGATATCCACTGGCAGAGTAAAAGTTTAGGGTTTTTCTTTAAAGATTAATACATTATTAATGTTCTTGTTTACATGCAGAAATATACATATTAATTCTTAACTTGAAAGAAGAGAGAGTTTTAGGAACGGAATTTTGCTTGCACGTATGTAAGGAGATGTTTGACCTTGGCAACTCTGGAAAGTTTTTATACAAAAGCTATAAGAGGTTAGTTCCATTTATGATACTACTTCAGGCTTGCACACATACTCACTGGGCTTATTCTATGATTTTTGTTAATAAAAATAATTCAAATGTTTATGGAAAACAAACTGTTGCCTAGTGTCAAATTCAGTAATCAAAATTCTTTTTTTGCAGTGTCGTCTAGAGAGCAATGGGAATTCTCATGTCTGACGTGTGTTTTTCTGTTGTTTTTACAGAAGACAGAACAAGTTACACATTTCCATGTGATCGTAACTCCTGCTTGGTATGTACTTGACCTAGCTAAAACTAACTGTGACAGTCACATAAGATGGAATCACTTGATTAGTACTGGAAAATATACTGCAAACATTTTAGTGTATAAATTTCTTATTCTACAGCAGTATTTAAAACTTGGATTTTTTTGCCATATCTGTACCTGTAAAATATATGGGGAGTTATTATACATTTCTTAAAACCCTAAAAATATTTAGTAAATCTTGGGGTTTGTTTTACAATAGTTTTTGGCCAAGTTGAATTGGCTCCTTTTTCATTGCTCAATTCTTATTTTCATGGTTTTGAGTCATAGACTAATGTTGGTACAAAACCTGTTGTCTGATATCTGTTTTAAATGCCATGTTAATCATTCATTCTGTTTTATTTTAATCTTAGAAGGAAAATAATTCACTTTCCCTACTGCAACTTACTTATGTAGAAGCTATCGTCTTCCACACAACTTATCCTCCTTCTTTCTCTTCTCTACAGTTTCTCTCATACTGTAACTCCTGCTGGAGGACTTATTTTTTGAAAGGTGCATGGGGAGAAAGATGCTGGCATAGTCAGTAATGCAAGTCAGAATAGTGGTAAAATGTTTTCATTTTTATTGTATTATTCTTTCTTTCCAGAATTTGCATTTCTTATGACTGCGATGGAGATTATCCCACATACTGTTTAGCAGTGAATGAATTTGCAAGATAAAAGTCTCTGGAATCATCATAGAAAACCTTGAATTAAAAGAAAGTTTTTGCTGACATGTTAAATCTTTAGCTAAACTGATAAATGAGACCTCATCACTAGGAGTTTCATGATAGTCTTCATTGTCCTTTGGTTTTGACTTATCTGTTGGGAATCCAAGAAGAGATTCTACTGATATGGTGGAACTAACAAAGAGAACACTATGAGCAATAAACTGCGATCATGTAAATCACACCTGAAAGTCCACGAAACAACTATACAGTATTTTCATCTTATTTTAAATTACACTGTTCTAAGCTGTCTGGATTCACAAAAATGCCTGTTATCTTTAAATTGAAGCATACTGTAAAAATAGCATGAAAGATAAAAGTTCTTTACCATATTAGTAATTCAGAAAATCCCAAATCCTAGCTTACATTTCTCAGCAAATCAATATCTATTCCCAAATACTACTGTACTAAACTGTCTGGTTGTTTTACTGTTCCTTATCTTTCACAATGACCACAGATCTGTATATTCATGTGAGCTGATCTGGTTGCTAAATAATGAGAAAATGAAATAAAATGTATCTTTGAATAATAATAATCAGACTGCTTTACCATGAGATCCTAAACCAACATTTGAAAAACAGTGTTCATTTTCTGCTAGAAAGTAAGAAAAACAGCAGACTATGTTAAAAACTCTTGACATCTGTAAGGTAACCAGTTCTCTGACATGCAAACAACCTAGTTTCTTACCATAGCATCTGTCTCCATCTTAAGAATAACCTTGTTGGTTAAAAAATGTGCACCAGGACAGCACAAGAAAAAAGAAAAAGTTACTGGGACAAAAAAAAAATTCCATTAAAATAAATTCTGAAAGCTGCACAGGTTTTTAATTTACCTTAACATTTGCTCCTAATTTTCTAGTATAACATTATCACACTTGCATTTATCTTGAGAATATTTTGCCCAGTCTGTGAGCCACAAGTCTAATTCATACAAAATAGACTCAAAGAACACTGCAGGCTCAAAACACCAATTTAACTGAAACCACTCTAGTCATCATCACCATTCTCTAAATCACCATCATCATCATCATCTTCTAATTCCCTCTAGCTGTATGGATTTCTCCATTAAGAAAGTCTGTTTTGGATGTCAGTTGTAATTCTCTCAGTGCCTGTTTCAGTCGCATTGCAAGCAATCTCCAGCTTGCTCAAATGTGAGACTTCTTTTGTCACATGATCTGGAAAAAAGGTGAGATATTAACTGTTCCAAGAGGGAAGCGTTTTCTGGATGAGTAAGTTTTCTGCAAATCAAGGCATCAGAAAGTTTGTGCAATGACACTTACAGTTTGTGTAGGCTGTGCTCCATGTAGAATCCTTTAGCTGACATGATGTGGAAAAATGTGAGTTTGTAGTGAACTCAAGACAAAGCCACCGTGACCTAACACTGCGCTGAATAAAGTCTGGAAAAAATATTCTCTTGTCTTTCTTCACATGGTTCTATCTCAAATAATCAGCTCCTTCATGTTATCCAATAAGCTGTTTTCCAGGAACTTGTTCCAGGTGTAATAAGCCACATGTGTTGCTATTGGGAATTGAAGGAAATTCAAAAGGACAAAAAGTAAAAAGATCCTTCAAAACTGACAATACAAAATGCTTTGCATCTCAGATTTGTGAGGCATACCCTTCTTCAATTTCTGCTCTGAAGTCAAGGCAGTTCTTGCCTTATGCAAGAACTAATTCACTTTACTTTTCTCCAATGTTTTTCACAGCAGAAGTAGATGCTGTCATTTAATGTAAACATAGAAAGTAAACCTTTCCATTCAAAAGGGAAGGGTTTCCTTCACGCTTAATGCAATAACAATTTAATGTCAATAAAAACACTTAGCTACACCTCCAAGTGTGATTTGACAGAACCTTCCATATACAGATTAAGTTCCTTTGGGATTTAAATGCTGAATGACAAATGGTGAAAAATGCAGAGACATATCCTTCATTAAATCTGCTTGTTCAAGGCTATGTTAGATTAAAATTTGGTTAATTATATGTTTATGTTTCTGCTACTAATGTCTTTATATTACTTATAAAAAGGTTAAAATCTTTAGAAGTTAAATTCTACTGCTCAGCCCCACCAGGATTAAACCATCTGGCTCCTATATACAGCAGAAGATTGGTTTTGGCTGATGAAAGTCACACACAGTTGAGAAGGTCCAGCTAACCAACTGCTTTGTTTCTGGTAGTGGCCATTAGCAGACACTTGAGGAAGGAGAGCAGAATGCTCCCAAAGCATCTTCCATTCTGCACCTTCGAGACCTGCTGAGTCACATATGGTGTGATTGCACCTAATATGCTACACCCCCTTTTCTTCCTGACATTTTTTGATCGATTTTGCAACCTATATAAACTTTCAACATCAGTAAAGTGCTATGGAAATAAATTCCTCAATTTAATCATGTAAGTAAAAAGTATTGACTTTTGCTTCTTTTAAGCCTGGTAAGCTTGATGTCTTGGTTCTTTTACTGGAGGTAGATAAAAAGCACCCTGCTCGCTTGTAGCTGTCTATGCACACAGTGAAAAAATGAGTAATCCCACTTTAATATCATGTCCGTACCATTAGTCCATGCTGCTTCAGTATTTTGTGATTTATTCTAAATCCACATGGTTTTTTTAAATAATACATATTGAATTACCATGAAGAATTTCTGGATTTTGTTATCTTCCTCTGCACTCGAAACCAAGTCTATGCCAATAATCCAGATTGCTTACTAAAGATACTTTTCCATCACACAGGATGAAAAGAGCCCTTAGAGTTTCATATATTAAGCAGGTGGGCCCAATTGACACAGCACGCTGTCTTCTTATGTAGCACAGAAAGCTTAATCTCTCAATGTTTTAAAGTTTGCTCTTTGCACTTATAATGTGTGAAATCTATATTCAGCTAGCAGCTGGAAAGCTAATGCGCGGAGATGGAAAGGGCAAGGTCCTCCTACAGATGTCTAACTTGGCAAAAGTGCCCTTTCTGCTATTTTTGTAGCCCCTCCACCAAGCATCCTACAGACCAATCTGTATGAACAGAAGATCCAGCTCTTCCTGTGGAATTAAAACATTCCTTCCAAGTTAATTGGAGGGGGTTTATTTTCTTTGTTTGACAGGTTGATTTGGATAACTAAGCTGCAGGGATGTGAAATAACAACCCAGTCCCTCACATTGCAGCTATCAGGAAGAGTGACAGCGTCACTGTGGCTCGCAGGTGCTATGGAGTTTGCTCTCACAAATGTTTTCAAAATTTGCTTTCTTCTCAGGGTACGTTCCAGCTATTTTCTGCTCACTGCAGTCCTCTGAAACAGAAGTGGTTTCCTTCCATGTTGTGAAGCCAGTTAGATTTGAATCAAAATCTGAACTATTTAGATTAACCCTCTAGAGCCTTGCAATACCACCAAGAATTGCTCTAGTTTGACAGCAACCTGTGCTCACCTTTTCAGTCCTCTTCCTCTCTTCACCCTTTCTGTAAAAGAAAAAGACAGTGGAGTTGGCCTACTTCAACGGACTTGGCTAGCTTAGCATTTTCCTTCAAATTGACATCCTCCTATGAGCACCTTAATCAACAAGTAGCTACAAGGGAAGCTGAGTCAATGCGACTCATCACCTCACAGTTTTCCTTAGGCCCATGTATGTTCTTAGCATTTGTACTTACTTTATATGCTTACAATAATCAGAAATACATCTTTTACAGCGGTCAGTCTAATTCTTTTCTGCAAACTGCTGCTGTAGTTGAAGTGCATAACTTAAGGTTCTGATGTACCCTACACCTTTTCAAGTTTAAAGAAAACTGGATGACAGGAGGGAGTCTTTTGCTCACAGCCTCAGCAAAATTAACAGGTTTCAAATAAAAAAAAAAGCAGCTATATAATTAATAGAATATACTATCCCTGAGGTAAGTCTAAAGGACGTGTTGCTTTCTACCTTTTCTTTAGCTGTGTGACTTCCTCAGCGCTATTCTTGCCAAACCAGCAGGAACAAACTATAATGACTGGGTCAGACGCTGAAGAAACAGCTTCTAGCCTTTTCACTGAAATCTTGTGGTGCGCAGACTCAGCATGATCAAAACCATTGTATTTTCTCTATAACTAACCGGTGTTTTCATTACTGCACTTCTGTAACAACGCTCTCCATCTCTATCTTCATACATGCCAAATGTCCCATTTTCAGCTAGACAATTCTCATTTTTCGTATCTGTTTTTGGCTGTCACATACTTGATCCGTCTTGTCCGTTTTGTTTGACCATGCACATTAATGCAGGTTAGGCAGAGGCAGTTAGCAGCAATATTTCTTCCACAAGGATGTGACAGGCCTGAATTATTGGTGTATGCTACGTTTGGAGCAGGCTGAGAGTTAAGCAGAGCACTGTTTAATCTGTTTAATTTGAAGGTGCAGGGTGTGGCTGGCTGCTCAATCTTCTGGCTGTTAGCACTGCACTAAAGATAGCTTCAAAGCAAAGTAAAACTTCATGGCACACTCTGTGCACCATCTTCATGCAATATAAGCTGAAAAGAGCTATTTACATATTCATACAGTGGTATTTCCTTGTTGTATAAAACATCAGAGCCCTTTTTAATATACGACATTCTGATGCATAAGTCTCAAGCAAATCAATCCCTTAAAGCACAAATGAGTACAATCACTTTAGGTGCCCCTTTTTCTTCTTTCACAAATAAAAGCTAGGTTAAATAGATTTTGGAGAAAAAAATAAATGAGATGAGAGGCCTGTAGTACTGATCTCATCAGATAGCTCTCAGCTCCATTCTTGATGCCAGCTTTTCAGGCAGCTAAGATAGAGTTCAGTACTTTTATGATCATCGCCTGTTAAACAAATAGCACACTGAGAGCCGTGTAATTACCTCTTTTTGAGGGAGAGAGACAAGTCCAAGTTTCCTGGCACAAATAGTCCTGTTGAGTTCAGTGGCATAAGTGGCATAGGTTTATGACCCCCAATACAATAAGATGAGAATTTCAGTCTTGCTTTATTTGTTATTTTTCCTGCTAAGTGAAGAGATCTGAGTAACTAGCCTCAAACTGTTTGTGTGAATTTCTTGTATGGAATAATAATAACAATAGCAACAGTAATAACAAAAATAACTATAATAATAATAATAATAATAATAATATAATAGAGGACTCTGGTAACTCTGTTAAATAACTTCATAGGCTTTTCATTGGCAGGCATCATAGCAAGAAGATGATTCACCAAGCACACATGAATGCTTGTCATCCTCAGGGGCAAAATAGAGCAAGTCCTATTAATGATTCATAGGGTGGAGTTTTCTGGTAGAGCTGCATGTTCCAGCTTAGCACACTGACATTAGCATTATCAGTAGATCAACAGTATTCAAATAAATGCTGAACTCATTCAGTTCCAGGCAAAAATGCCAAAGGGATATCAGTTAGATACATGGCATAAAAGGAGGGAAGGAAAGAAGAATTAAAGCTACTGGAAGCAAAAAAGAGATCTAGGCTTAATGCATTGGTCATATGCAGTGCATACTACTGGCATATGTGACAGTTATTATTATAGTTACAGCTGGTCAGGAATACCAGGAATATATCAGGGGCACAATATACTAGGGCCATATGCTATATGTCCAGCAACATAAATATTAGGGCAAAATGAGGCCAAACCCACTCTTTATTATGGTTTTGATGGTGTCCTACCAAAATGCCAGCTGATTTCCAGTATAAATCTACCCAGTGTCCTGGCAGGCTACTGGGTCATCATGAGCTTATATTTCAAATCAGGTCTGCCAAGCAGATTTGCTTTAGCCAAAAATCCCCTCCTTTCCAAGGACCTGAGTTTTAGGGATAAGCCACAGAACTGACTTTCAGAGGCTGGGGACAGTCTCCTTCCTAGGCTGCTCTCTCAGAGGAGGGAGCCTGGAGAGGAAGCTCTTACCAGGCCACCCCTGTGGGGTTTGAACAGGGATGGTGGTGCAGCAGGAGTTCACTCTGGATTTCACCACACGTCTCCCAGGACTGCTGCTCTCCCAGCCCCCATTAGATGATGACTTGAGCTCCAAGGAGGCCCTCGGGGCTGTTTCTGGCCCCAAGTTTCTCAGACCAGCTTTCCCATCTTTTCAAGGGTTTTTGCTTTCTGATGGGCAGAAAGGTGGAACAGGCAAGAGAGAGAAAGAAATAAAACTGTTGTTAAACTAAAACTTCTTTGAATTCCTTTTCTGTAGAAAATGTCAAGATTTTACCTTCCCATGTATCCCCAAATCCTACATTTGACCTGCTCCTCTTATAGTCGCATGGAATCATCTTAATGAAAAAGGTCTGTGGTAGATGGATCTATTATTAGTATCTCTTCCATCTGTCTGTATTTATTCTTAATGGAATGTTCATTCATCTTCACATTTTTTTAGTAATAAACAACACATCAGTATTCTGTGAATTAGTGGCATTATTGTGAGGGATACTTTGCTTTTGAAAGATTGATAGCTTAGAAGATCAGTAGATGAACAGACAGAAGCACAGACTGCTCCCTGCTCTGAAGTTTACCAAAAAAAGCATGTAGCTCTGCTTGTCTACTTTGAAACCAAACTTCAGAGTAGTCATGTGTTAAAATGTGAACAATATGACTATTTACCATATTAATGAGAGAATATGGAAATACTCTCTTATTACAAAAATATTTGTGTCACTTCTTTTCTTTTGAAGTCAGCTGTTGATTTTAAATCAAGCAGTTAACGTAATTTTTGTCAGTCCCACTCTGAATGTATGTGGGTCACTGTGTTTGCATTAAGTGTCAGGATGGGAAAACTGCCTTCATAAAAACTATGCTTTCATGTAGTGAATTTGAAAGATATTCATTCCTCCATTACTCATGTTTCCTCATTCCACTGGAGAATGATGACATTCAAAAGTAGGTAGTCACACTGGCATAAAAAGGGAAGCACTTGGAGCCCATCTATCTTGCTTGGAGGAAAATTCAGAGGCTTAATTCATTACAGTTCTTTGAAATCCTAAGACGAAGACACTATAGAATTGCAAAGTACTTTTATTATTAAGGGAGCAGGGGAAAATTTAACCTTTTTAAATTCAAAATAAAACAGTGAAAATCTTCCCCCAGGAAAGTGCAGTGGCTCAATCTGCTTCGTTCATTGCCATTTTTAACCCCAATATATACCTTAACCTTCTCCCCACCCTCCTCCCCTCTCTGTTTTTCCTTTTTCTTCATTTGAAGTTCATTCTTTGGTTTGTCAATCTCTTTCCTCAATGCAGTTATAGACGAGTGGGAAAACTTCCCTGGCAGATGTCTGTCTAAACCTGCTCTGGCAAAAATCCCCGAGAAGAAGAATCTGCAGCATCTCCAGCCATTTTGTTCAAATTACATTCACAATAAAGAGCAGAATTAGAATGATTTCTCTCATGCCTAACTTTCTTCCTTTTTTCTAAGCCTTCTTTACTATAAAGAAATTCACTTTCTTATTCATTTTTGAGATTCAAGAAGAGCAACTTGAAAAATAGCTGATCACTGTCTTCTAACCATACCTTTTATCTATTGTCAGAATTTTATAACATCTTTTTCTTCATTTCTCTTTTTCCTATGTGAACCATTCCACATGAGGTAAGGTTTTGAAAGAACATTTTCTTTTTGTTGCTGTCTTCTAGACTGCCTCTGGGTTATGTATCTTGTAAAGCTACATTTTCATGGGATTGCAAGAACTGGACATCATTCCTCAACTGAGATCTCACTAGAATGGTGAGATTCCTTCTGATTCCATCGCAAACTGAAATTTACTTTCTTCAGAACAGCAGTTAATTTTTAATTCATATTTATCTTAAGAACTGCCGTGCTCCGTGACTCACTGTGTCTGAAAGCTAGACTTAATTCTACCTAGAAGCTGGATGATGAACAAGATGATTTATCACAGAATAATTCATGGTGGAAGAGATCTCTGGAGGTCATTGGGTTTAAAGTGTGACCAGCTTAAGTCATGTTTTCCAGGCATTTCTTATGCAAGTCTCAAATATCTCCAAAGACAAAGAAATTTCCAACATTTCCGGGACCCTCTTCTAATGTATGGCTACTTTCACTGGGGATTTTTTTTCTGAAATATCTAACTGGAGTTTAGCTGGATGCAAATGACATGTGTTACTTTTTGCACTGTCCTGGCTCGACCTTGGTCTACCTCATCACTACAGACTTGTGTGGCAACAACTGACCTCTGTTAACGATGGGACTCTTGCTGGTGAAGATGCTGCCTGGCATGTCTTACTCTTACCCTTGGCTACGGGTTCAAATTTCCTTACAGAGCTGCCCACTCTCCCCTGACATTCTGGGACGGGCATATAAAAGGGTCTTGAATTGTTCTGCTAGTGTAAGAGGAAATACTAATAGTGTGCATTTTTGAGCCATTGTTCATCTGACCTACACTTATTACTTTCGTCTGCTTATGGAAAAATGTGACTTATTAAAAAGTGGGTAACATTAAGAAATAACACATAATCGTTAATTCCATGTAGTAGATGCAATATTCTTCCTCTAAGGAATTCAAAACTGTTATTCCTGAAATTATTTGTAACAGATAATATCTGAGGGACAACCACTAAAACATGTGAACATCCTGAAAAAGGTGCCTTTTGTTACAAAGAAAATATGGCTTCAGACTTGCTTCAGAAATACATTTTGTCATATACTTGAAGTCAAGTCCTTGCTTAAGAGCTTGGTGGAATATGAAGTGATAGGAAGCATAATACTTTCATTCTCCCTGTAACCTAATCTGGTCTTTATTTATATTCTGGTCTCAGACGTCCCTCATATAAGAATGTCTGGCCATTTAATTCATTGTCAATGCATGAATTATGCTCAGTGTTGATACAGATGTTAGGATAAGCAGAAAATTAATGGTTTTTCACAAGCTGTTTCTTGAAGATAAGATGATATTTATATGTGTATTATCAATTCTGGAGAGGTGCGAAGAAAAGTTGGAAAGATGCTGGACCATAAGTACACGAAAGAGCTGAGGCTTAAGAGATAGGCTTAACAGAGATCTTGGCCCACCGTAGGTGACTTCTTGGACTACAACAGGAAAGAGAGATCTGTCCAGGAAAGTTAACTTGATACTGACTGCAAAATCTTTGTCTTTTCTGAAATAGAATATTGTCCATCAAAATTTGTCAGAAAGCCATAACAAGACTAAAGTTTGCACCATGTGGAGAATACCAATGCAACCTTCTTCACATACACTGCAGCAAATCACATGTAAGTAGACCTTTTGTTTTGTCTGTGTAGCTCAGGCATGCAAACTGAGCTCTGCCTGGGGGTGGATGAAGAACAAGTCGAGAGTTTATGGGTAAGAATTAAGGGACAGGCTCATGTGGGTGACACTGTTGTGGGTGTTTGCTACATGCCACCTGACCATGAAGAGGAAGTCAATAAGGCCTTGTACGGACAGCTGAAAGCAGCCTTATGATCACAGGCCCTGGTTCTCATGGGGGACTTCAACCACCCTGACATCTACTGGAAAGGCTACACAGCCAGGCACACACAGTCCAGGATGTTCCTGCAGAGCACTGAAGATAAAATTTTGACGCAGGTGGTAGAGGAGCCAGTGACAATAGGTGTGCTGCTGGACCTTGTGCTGACAAATAGAGATGGACTGGTTGAAGATGTGCAAGCTGGGGGCAGCCTTGGCTGCAGTGACCATGAGATGGTGGAGTTCAGGATCCTGCATGGAGTAAGCAGGGCAGTAAGTAGGATCATAACCCTGGGCTTCAGGAGAGTTAACTTTGGCCTCTTCAAGGATCTGCATGGGGGAATCCCATGCGTTAGGGCTCTAGAAGATAGTGGGGTCCAAGAGAGCTGGTAGCTATTTAAGCATTACTTCCTTCATGCTCAGGATTGGTGCATCCCCATGAGTAAGAAATCTAGCTAGAGAGACAGGAGAGCTGCATGGATAAGCAAGGAGATTCTATCAGAAATCAAATGGAAGAGAAAGGTCTATGGAATGTGGAAAGTGGCACAGGCCACTTGGGAAGAGTACAGGAACATTGTCAGAGCATGCAGGGAAGCAACAAGGAAGGCTAAGGTCCACCTGGAATTAAACCTGGCAAGGGATGTAAAAGACAAAAAGAAGGGCTTCTTCAACTACATCAGCAGCAAACAGAAGACTAGCCAAAATGTGGGGCTGCTGCTGAATGAGGTGGGTGCCCTGGTGATGGAGGATGCAGAGAAGGCGGAGATACTGAATGCCTTCTTTGCTTCAGTCTTTACTGCTAAGGCTGGCCCTCAGGCATCCCAGTCCCTGGAGGTAAGAGACAAAGCCTGTAGAAAGGACGACCTTCCCTTGGCTGAGGGGGACTGGGTGAGAGATCATCTAAGCAAACTGGATGCCCACAAATCCATGGGCCTCAATGAAATGCACCCATGAGTGCTGAAGGAGCCAGCAGATGTCATTGCTGAGACACTCTCCATCATCTTTGAAAGGTCCTGGAGGACAGGAGAGGTGCCCAAGGACTGGAGGAAAGCCAGTGTCACTCCAGTCTTCAAAAAGGGCAAGGAGGACCCAGGGAACTATAGGCCAGTCAGCCTCACCTCCAGCCCGGGAAAGGTGATGGAACAGCTCATTCTGGATTCCATCTCTAAGCAAGTGGAGGAAAAGAAGGTTATCAGGAGTAGTCAGCATGGATTCACTAAGGGGAAATCATGCCTGACCAATCTGATAGCTTTCTACGATGGTGTGACTGGCTGGGTAGATGAAGGGAGAGCCGTGGATGTTGTCTACCTCGACTTCAGCAAGGCTTTCGACACGGTCTACCATAACATCCTCCTAGGGAAGCTCAGGAAGTGTGGGCTGGATGAGTGGATAGTGAAGGGGATTGAGAACTGGCTGAATGGCAGAACTCAGAGGGTTGTCATCAGTGACGTTGAGTCTAGTTGGAGGCCGGTAACTAGTGGTGTCCCCCAGGGGTCAGTACTGGGCCCAGTCTTGTTCAACTCCTTCATCAATGACCTGGATGAAGAGTTGGAATGTACCCTCAGCAAGTTTGCTGATGACACCAAACTGGGAGGAGTGGTGGATACACTAGAAGGCTGTGCTGCCATTCAGCGAGACCTGGACAGGCTGGAGAGTTGGGCAGAGAGGAACCTGATGATGTTCAACAAGGGCAAGTACAGGGTCCTGCACCTGGGGAGGAACAACCCCATGCATCAGTACAGGCTTGGGGCAGACCTGCTGGAGAGTAGTTCTGTGGAGAGGGACCTGGGAGTGCTGGTGGATGACAACCTGACCATGAGCCAGCAGTGTGCCCTGGCTGCCAAGAAGGCCAATGGGATCCTGGGGTGCATCAAGAGGAGTGTGGTCAGCAGGTCAAGGGAGCTTATCCTCCTTCTCTACTCTGCCCTAGTGAGGCCTCATCTGGAGTACTGTGTCCAGTTCTGGGCTCCCCAGTTCAAGAAAGATGAGGAACTACTGGAGAGAGTCCAGCGGAGGGCTACGAAGATGATGAGGGGACTGGAGCATCTCTCCTACAAGGAAAGGCTGAGGGAGATGGACCTGTTTAGCCTGGAGAAAAGAAGGCTAAGAGGGCATCTTATAAATGCTTATAAATATCTGAAGGGTGGGTGTCAGGAGGATGGGGTCAAGCTCTTTTCAGTGGTGCCCAGTGACAGGACAAGGGGCAATGGGCACAAACTGAAGCATAGAAAGTTCCGTCCGAACATGAGGAAGAACTTCTTCCCTCTGAGGGTGACGGAGCCCTGGAACAGGCTGCCCAGAGGGGTTGTGGATTCTCCTTCTCTGGAGATGTTCAAAACCCGCCTGGACAAGTTCCTGCTGTAGGTGACCCTGCTTCGGCAGGGGGGTTGGACTAGATGATCTGCAGAGGTCCCTTCTAACCCCTAACATTCTGTGATTCTGTGATTCTGTGAAATATCTACAGTTTCCAAAAAAATGCTCTTCAGAAATAATGTCTCCCTGTACTGGGCATAATGCTGTGAATCTGAAGTAAATGGGTTTTGCGAGCTTTGCCAAAGGCCTCAAAGGAAGTGGGACCAGGCTCATCCTTCTATGTGTAACCTGGGTGTCAGCATCATTGTTCTATTCAGAAGCACATGCACAGACTGTAACCATATATTTGGAAAGGTAACTGTCACTTCAGGTTTAATCCACATAGCTGAATGCATCTGAGGCTTTTGGAATTTCATGTCCTGACAGTGTCATTCCGGAGAGGGGTTATAATGTTTTTAATTTCCATTTCCCTTTCACATCACATAGATACAATAAATGATCCAATTTAAAATCAAGCTTTATAATTTGCTGCATCTCTTCTGTGTCACTTCAAATAAGTAACAGAAATCACAACCAGCTGACACTAACCTGTGTCTACCCACAGAAGTCCAGTTGGTTGAATGTTTGTTTCAGCAATTCTGTTTGCATCCCTTCTTTTACTATACAGTTAATGGAAAATGACTTTTATTCGCTTGTTGCTGAGATATACTGTACATCACAGAGCTCCCAGTCTTTTATATTGCCTCATGCTGGGCCTCTGTGGAAAAACCCAGCACACATTTTATTTCCTCCCGCTTGAACACACTGTTGCAATTAGGTGCAAGTCACAGGAAACCATTGCTTTTGTTCCTTATCCTTAAAATCACAGAGCAGAGTTTCAGCTGCAGAGTAGAGGACTAATTTGTTATTTCAATCTCATTTATTTTCTCACTATTATTATCACTAAAAAGTAAGGAATAAATAAAGGAATTAAAAATATTGACATGCTACCAATAGGATTCCCTAACTGTTATTTAAGCACAGCCTTTTTTTTTTTTAACCCTAGCTCTGGTCTACTTGGACAAGAAGACCCAGAAGATCACATAGGGAATCTGAAAACTCACAGATTAAAGAGAATTCATCCATTGCTGAGACCAAGGAAGGCAGTTGGAGACTGACCTGAGAAAGTCCTTTCCCAACCAGACCATCTTGTGCTGTCCCCGGCATGGAAGAGAGCATGGGAAGCAGGTCCACAGCATGCAGATCCATACAGATGCCAGTCAGCACTATGGCACTCTGGAAACATTTAAATGCTGACAAAATTCAGTTAATCTCTTGAAAAGCACAGAGTGCAAAAGGATACTAAAGCATCCTAAGCCCAGGTGCACTGAGTTTGGAAGTTTGCCTTCTGCTTCTTAGATTTCACCCTATTAAAAAGTCCAATCTTAAATGCTTTGCACTACCTACCATACCCAGATATTAAGTTGGCTGATACCTCCCACTCCTTATACTCCTTCCTGAAAACCAGCTAGGCTTTCCGAAGCATTCTTAGACAGTCAGTTAACACCAGCTCCCTTGGAGAAAAGAAAGGAAGTTGATGTAAATTATGCATATCTGGAAAACTTCTCTGTAAGTAGCCAGTTAGAGTTTAGTGTTCAGAGAGCTTTATATCAGACTAAACATCTAATGTGACAGAATACTAAACTTCAGAAGATGTAATTCAGCTACTGTCACTGCCCTGGAATTGTAGAGTTTTTTAATCCTTCAAATACAAAATGATTCTTGCAGAGCTCACAGTAGCGGATTGCAAAGAAATTCTGTATTTACTTTTTAAATGCATATTTTTCCATGCAGTATGAAGAAAAATGATGACGAATACACATCACCAAACCAGCACAAGCTTGATTTCATTTCTCTAGTTAAAGTATCTGGGGTGATACAATCTGATATCCCATTCAGATATAACTTTTCCATCACATATCTACAGCTGCATCCTACTAGAGAAAAAGATTAGGTGGCAGGAAATTTAAGCCACAGTGGGCCTAGCAAGTCACCTGCTAAAGACTTTGGATGAGAGTCAAAGGGTTAGCTGTAGCTGAATTCCCGGTTAAGTCATTCTGTATTCTTTCTCTGAAAACATCTGTGCTGAGGAATGCGATGGCAACGCATACATATGAACTTTTAAAATTTCTTCTGCTTAGCTAAACATATCTGCAGTGTGATGATCTTCTGCAGATTGTATAGATTTGTTTACCTCCTTCTGAGAAGCATGGGTGTAAACTTTTTCCTTGATATGCTATCTTGTCCAAAGCACTAACCTGCAGCTCTTTGAACATGACCATACCAGGTAGGTGAATTATAATGAAAATGGAAAATTGAGCTGTGCTACTACACAGTCCTGTCTCCTGTCTGTTTTCTTAATCTGGCACCAAGTTATAGTCTTTCAATCTGTAATGGAACAACTAAGAAAAAAAATGTGCAAAGATGTTGTTTTTTCTTGTATGTCACATATTTAATTTTTCTTAGATAATCTACAATTAAAGTCAGAAAGAAAATGAAAGCTACTCTGAAATGAAAATAATTTATTTTACCAGGTGATACAGTAGTCCATGACAAGAGTGGGCCAGAGACTGGGCAGAGACTGGGAAGTGTATTAATTTTTGGCCAAATATAAGTCTTGTCTAGGAGAGAAATTACCAGACTGTAGAAGCCCATGTCTGCAAACAATGACCCACAAAAATCTACCACTCGTTGTTACTGGTCCTTTCTCTGCCTGTATCTTTGATGCCATTTTGATGCTTGAGTTAAGCCACCTGGATGTCTTTAGGCAAGCAGAAATCCAACTTTATTATCATGCTGGATTTAAGTCTTCTTTGTGTTGGCAAAGGAGCTATGAGAAGGCTTTAGAAGTTCAACAAGCATTACTGATTTTAAGATAAGACTGCAGCATCTTTTTACCTTCCCTTCCTTATGTCCCTATTAGTGCTCTGTCACACTTAATCTTTTGGTCTGAAATTTTTCTTGTTCCACAGTAAATCCAAGAGTTCTTTTACAGTAAGAATGTAGGACTGGAAAAGACCATGAGGACCTTTATATTACTTCCCTTGAAATCACAAGAAGTAACGTGCTTGATGACTAATTTCAGAGGATCCAAATAATTACTGCAGAACATGTCCTCACATACTGTAAGCTAAAAAATGCTTTCCAGCATCCATTTAAAAATATAAGACCTGTAATGAAAGACCAAAAAGAAGAAATACAATTTCCCATGGAAACAGAGTAGGAAAGAACAATAAGCTAGCTCCCAGGGGTAGCAAAATTTGGTAAGTAAAAAGGGTTACTGGTCCAAGGAAAACTGTTAGGATCACTTTTGCTCCAGTGGAGGCCGCAACAAAAGAAATACCTTCAATTCCCTTCAACATAACCTGGTCTTGTGCTCTGTTTAATTTTGAGTATGTGAGGAAAATACTTTACCTATGTTCTGAGAAACTGAAAGTCTCCTGATTGCCTCTGAATAACTTGCCTTATGGCCATTTTAGCTGTGGCACACCTCTTCGCCCTACAGGAAGGCACAAAAGCCACAAAAGTAGGAGTCACCTCTTCGTTTCCTCCCCCTTCAGTCATTAGAGCCCACTGGAAGCCCCAGAGCGTGGGATTAATGTAACGTAAATACAGAGCAAACAGTGACCCTGTTACAGCCATCCACATCCTCTTTCTTTAGGACAGCGGGATCATGGCAAAGCTAAAAATGTAGCTGCCTTTTCGTGAATAGACAATGGGGAAAAAAAGATACAGAGAGTCATTCCGTCCTTGGGAATAGGACAGTTATAACATCTGTGCTTTCAGAGGCTGCCTCCTGCGGGATTATAGCACAAAGATGAATACAGATAGAGTCATTTGTTCTCTTCTCAGAAGTCAGAGCTGAACCTGCAGTAACCTACTGGTTTTAAAAGAAATGTAGAGACTATTTCCAAGTATCTTCTGCACAACATTCAGGGCACCAGAATCTATCTTCAGCACAAAAATACACTTTGTCCATTTTTCATACGCTACCCAATGTTCCTGAAGCTGGGATTTACACCAGAGTAGAATATAAACCACAGTCATATGGTTAGCGATGTGTAAGATCATTAGAAATTTTCACAAAAGAGAGACCAGAAGAAATGAACATTGCACAGGGAGATGTAAGGGAAGACAACTAGCTTTGTTTTACACTGATTTCACCTTTATATCTGTTATTTCTCCTGAATCTATTTTTGTCTAAGTGCCAAATAATCACCGGGTGTAAAATAAAGTAGTTGTCCTGAACTCAGAGGAGCTGCATGAAAAGAAGAAGGATAAGAACGTCCCATTCATTTAAATACTATCAGATCAGAGTTCATAGCATAGACCAGAAGAATTTAACCTTTGAATGTCATGGCATACACGTTTAACAAGTATTTTATTATTATTGGGAAAGAAATACAAAGATATGCTTCGAAGTGTAATTTAGCCAATACCAGAGTGCTAAAACAGATCAGGAGGTCTATGCAAAAACTGCTTTTGTCAGAGTAAAAGGTGTTTATATATACCCATGCAGCACAGCTTTGGGTCTTCAAAGAAGGAAAAAATGCAAGGCTTTACTGTGAATATGTGATTTGCATAAGTCTTATGAACTGTGATGAAAATAGCTGTTTTGCAAGCTGTTCATAACATCTTTAAGAAGATCTTAAAGTGCTCTGGTGAAAACATAGCAAACAGAACCTTACATTTCTGTTCAACTTAAAAGGTGCTATTAATTCAGCTGCTGGCATATATCACTGTAGAGGAAAAAAGGTTTGAAGCGGACCAGAAGTGTCACAACAGGGTCAGGTGCTTATGATCTGATAAACATTCGAAGTTCATATCAATTTGATTGAAATGCCTCAACCCAGTAGGTACATTTCTGGTTGTACACAATGTTGGGATGGTAATGCCACCAGTAACACAGTTATAGAGGAGGCAACTTAACTGTTTCACATCTATTAAACACGAACAGAGAATTCTTGTGGGATGGATGCAACAACAGACTTGCATGTGCAGGTACAATAAAAAGAACAGGAACTAAAAAACAATGAAAGGGTCAAAAAGTGAAGGCTTCTTAATATATTTGGAACCAGGTTATGGGAATGAGCTGTTACAGTTAAGTGAAAATCTTGTGTATTAGGTAAAAAATCTCTCTTTGGAACCTGTTCTAAGCCATTAGCCCAAAGTTTGGATGAATCTGGTAGGTGCACAGGTAGAAATCCAACAGGCCATGGTATAGGCTACGAAAAGATCTTACCACCTCAGTGGAAGGCCTGAATAAGAATCAGAAAATGCCACCAGCCTAATTATGAATTAATCTTTTGTTCGAAGCAAGTAGAAAAAGATAATATAAATCCCTTTTGCTCAACAAGGTACACAGTACAAAACCAGCAGTAGAAGGAAGACTAAAACCTCAACAACACAAGTCTCTCAAGGGATCACAGTGGTTTAAGACTGTGTCTCCTACTGACATTGTTTTCTTGTCACTGAATAGCATAGAGGCTAGCCAGAAAGTATCCTGGCAAAAAGAAATATCCAGTCAGAACCTAGCTCTGCTGGAATTTCCTCATTTTCTTTTGAGTAGGACTGGTTTGGACAGTAAATCTCTTCCTTAAAATAGAATAAGTTTTAATACATCATGGCAGAAAAAAAGCTTAGAAAGAAATGTTACATCATGGTTGTTTTGTATATAATTTTTCATATGGATTTTCTTTGGGTCTTTACTATTTTTCATTCTGGAATGGAAATAATTTCTCCATTCTCAGGAGAATTGGGTCCAGCAGCAAGTGTGGGTTTTTGTTGCACTGCTCTAGAAGCCTGTAATTGTCAGTAATATCAACAGCTCCAATTTATTTTCTCATTTAAACAAGAAAAACAATGAGAAACTATTAGTGTGAAATAGAGTTCTTACTTTGTACGTAGCTATGTAACAAAACTGATCAAATAGACTGAAGTATTTAACTAATTAATTGTTTTTTATTATATTACTATGCTTTCCACTCACATAATAACATTAATTTTCATAAAGCTGTAAAAGCTGGAAGTCCTACTGGGTAAAATCCTCTACATATAATACATTTCTTAAAAGAACAGTGTATTAACTTTGTTTTCTGATAGTGTTAGTAGTGTAACAGATTTCCAGTGTTCTTCTAAGCCCTTAGGGCATCTGCAGAACTCCAGGAAACAAAGGCATCTTTCAGTACCTTCTGTTGTTTCTACAAGCATTTAATATTTGATGTGATATACATGCCTTAATAGCACATGAAACACCATAGCCTAGTGTGATCAGGGCATATACCACATACATAGTGCAACTTCTTGTTTTTTTCCATTTTTGTTTTGCTATTTGGTATGCAAATCCACTCCATGGTAACCTTATCCATGTGCTGCCTGTTCTGCTCATGCAAATCTTTGTAGATATCCTGGATTCTGATGCCATCTGCATCTGCTTACATTCCTTCCCTTTAACACAGAATCAGGAGTTAGCTAGACAGATGATGAAGCAAAACTATTATCAGAAATTATCAGGAAAATATGCTATTTTAAAGACTTTTAAAAATGTAATAACTCTTATTCATGGTATCATTAATACAAAAACATATTGTGCAATTACTGTTAGAGTTACATTGCTCCCATACAGACAGTATTACAGCGGGGTGGGGAGGAGAGATATTTTACTTTTTACAACACTCTGAATGGCCCTGTTTTATATCAGTCCTCCTGTTGAGAGATTGCAGTGATGTCCTCCTGATTTTGTTTAGTAATAACTCCACCATCTACTTAAAATCTCTTTCTGGGAGAGAACAAAATGAAGCTTAATTGACCCTAGCTGAGCATTACTCATTGATTTTTACTTCTGTTAAGAATTATGACATGTTTCCCCATCATTTCCTGGAAGAAAAGGGGTCATCCTTGCAAATTCACAGAGCAGTTGGCCTGTGGTTAAATGCACTGAATGACCTGTATAGGTGAGCAGGTAGAGCTTACATTTACAGCCATGAAGAAGCCTTGCAAAACAAACCTTATGCAATAGGATTTCTCTTCCTTAACCTTTGATATCTAAAGGGTATATTTCAAAGTCTGAGTAAGTCAGCCTTTGACCTCTGAATAGTCATTGAAAAACAATGGACACTTGAGATTAATGCACCTGATCTATCTCAGATAGCCATATTAAAATGAGTCAACATAGAATCACAGAATCACAGAATAGTAGGGGTTGGAAGGGACCTCTGTGGGTCATCTAGTCCAACCCCCCTGCCGAAGCAGGGTCACCTACAGCAAGCTGCACAGGACCTTGTCCAGGCGGG
>Ga0065711_1035559_pt1 | contig 22139 bp, 14 predicted proteins | sample Hoacrofraction12_FD_59098 | JGI IMG/M metagenome (GOLD analysis project Ga0065711, IMG submission 59098) | Hoatzin crop microbial communities from Cojedes, Venezuela - Epithelial fraction 12 v2 (version 2) | ecosystem: Host-associated > Birds > Digestive system > Esophagus > Crop | place... | reverse complement strand
CCCTGCTTCGGCGGGGGGGTTGGACTAGATGACCCACAGAGGTCCCTTCCAACCCCTACTATTCTGTGATTCTGTGATTCTGTGATTCTGGAAGCTTGCATTGGAAGGTAAAACTGGTAGGAAAAGGAAAAGAAGTCCTCAGGAAGATTGCAGAGCTTCTACCCATGGGCTTTCCTCATAACTGTGGGTCAATTTTTTTCTACATTGGTGATTTAAAACCGCCTGATGAAAAGAAGCTATGCTTTAAAAATTAAGGCAGTAAATAATGGATGCATCACTGGAAGAGCAATAATATAGAGGGATTGCATACCATTTACTTCTTGCATACCATTTAAAACCAAAGAAGTACAGTCCTAAACAAAAGAGGGGTAGAAAGCACGACGGAAACCATTGCCATTGTTACCCCATTAGTCTGAGTAGCAGGCGACACACGAATAGGAAGAAAACATACCATTTCAAACCACACCAAGAAATCTGACTGAAACTAAGATGGCATTCCAGAGAGCTGTTACTGACGTGGAGACACCACTCTTTGAAGGTAATTTTTCCATTTGGCATATTTATAGTTCATTCAAGTATTCTTATTGATTTGAGGATGTGGTATTTTACTTAGGAAAGGGGTAATGAGAGAAGGTGTCTAGTAAACCCTCTAGAGATTTGAGCTGTCTGGATGCTGATTAAGGCTGACACTGCTGGAATGCTGACCGTGTTGCTCTGCCTGGCTGCCCACTGTGGCATGCCTTTAAAGATCAGGTTTTAGACCAATTAGTTAATTTTAATTGTTCTCCTATTAATTTCAATTAGCCTATCAGATGCCAGAAAAGCTAAGACAGCTTTTTACTCTCATTCTAAAAAAATACATAAATGAATGAAAGAATGTCACATGGTATGTTGGTAATAGCTTCAGTGTGTATTGGGTTTATGGGGCAAGGTTTTGGTAGCAGGGGAACTACAGGGATGGCTTCTGTGAGAAGCTGCTGGAAGGTAAGGCAGACTGTGCCCCTGCAGCCCATGGAGGTCCAAGGTGGAGCAGATATCCACCTGCAGCCTGGGAAGGACTCCTCACCGGAGCCGGGGGATGCCTAAAGGAGGCTGTGACCCCGTGGAGAACCTGCGCTGGAGCAGGCTCCTGGCAGGACCTGTCTACCCGTGGAGAGAGGACCTCCTGCTGGAGCAGGTTTGCTGCCAGGGCTTGTGACCCTGTGGGGAACGGGGACTGGAGCAGCCTGTTCCTGGAGGACTATACCCCATGGGAAGGAATCATGCTGGGGCAGTTTGTGCAGAACTGTAGCCTGTGGGAGACTCACATTGGAGAAATTTGTGGAGGACTGTCTCCTGTGGAAAGAACCTCATGATGGAGCAGGGGCAGAGTGTGAGGAGTCCTCCCCCTGAGGAGGCAGGATCGGCAGAGACAACGTGTGATGAACTGACTGCAGCCCCCATTCCCCGCCCCCCCCGTACTGCGTGGGGAGAGGAGGTAGAGAAAATTGGGAATGAAGTTGAGCCCAGGAAGAAGGGAGGGGTGGGGGGAATGTGTTTTTTAAGATTTGGTTTGAATTCTTATTATCCTGCTCCAATTTGATTGATGATAAATTAAACCGATTCCCCCAAGTCGAGTCTGTTTTGCCTGTGATGGTAAATGGCGAGTGATCTCTCCCTGTGCTTGTCTGAGCCCACAAGCCTTCCATCGTATTTTCTCTACACTGTCCATTTGAGAAGCAGAGTGACAGAGTGGCTTTGGTGGGCACCTGGTGTTCAGCCGGGCTAAACCACGACAACACTTGCAAAGAGGACAAAGCATTAGTCTTCCTGGTCATAGTCAAAGAGCTGAAATGAGACTTTAATAGAAGCTGACTTTCTTGTCTCCCAGGTGATGTTTCTTTTTTGTTCTTTTCTTTACTTCCATTGCAAATAAAATCTTTGAAATTGGTGTATGTGATTTAAGAACTTACACCTCATTTTCAAAAGCTAGATTTGGCACACTGGAGTGAAGGTAGCAATGGCTTGCAGCAAAACTTTGGGTCCAGATAAGGCTGTCTTAGCCAAGGACATTCAGCATCTCTGCCCCTCTGAAGTTTTTAGTCAAAGTCCCTACATGGTATTTGGAAGATTCCCCTGCCTCCAGTGCTTGCTCCTACCTGCACTGGAGTCTACATCCGGTGTCGTGCAAGTCTGATGTGATGAGACAGTCCATGCATCTGGACTGCGGTTCTCAGCTTCTGAGTATGACTCTTTCTGGGTCAAACAGCTTATGCTGTAACATAGACACTACCAGAAAGTCAGCGGATAAAGTCTGCTTTTCTTTGTGGGAAGACTGGTAGGGGTGAAACTACTGCAAGTTAACTTTGGTGCTGTAAAAAGTTCTCCTAGGATCAAATTCTGTCCTCTTTAATGTCTTATTGCAGTGATCACTCACATACTTTTTCCTGCATTTTGCATCTAGCTTTTACCACTGGAAATCTCATAGTGAATGATGTTGCTAATATCCTGTGCATGAAGACAATCACACCTAGACCTGCTGAATATCATGCCCCTGTAGGTGAGGAATATCTAGTTTTCACACCACCTTAAATCTATGGACTCCCATGAAGTTAATCCAGCAAAACTTTCCATGGTGTTTAGCTCATTAATGGTAATCAAAGCAATTGAGTTTGCTTTGAGATATTTGGTTTACATCTAGTGATAACATGTTGCAGTTTTCTCTAACCAATCTCTGAAACATAAATCACAGCTTGAACAAAAAAGGAGTTTGTGACATTACGAATGTAGGAATCTGTCTCTTCCTCTGTGAAGAGAAGAAAATGGGTAGCAGTTACAAATGTTTTTTGCATGCAAAGCATCTGTTTATGCTGAGACAGATTATTCTTCTCACTGATAAGTAAGTAAATAAATTAAAAAAATATAATTTTCTGCTTGGGAAGAGATTCAGTTGCAAAATACAGTAAATTAATTAATTTACGTGGAGATATTTCTTAAGTGGCTGTGTAAACGAGACCCGTAACTGGAAACAGTGCACGGAGCCACTAGAGGGTGTGCTGAAGGCTGGGCTGCGCCTAAACTTGAGTCTTCGATAAGAGAGGCTTTAACTGTACATTCACATTGTTGTCTAAACTACTAAGCAGAAGGTCTCTTGCTCAACTGCCTGTGAGGCTCAGATACAATAATTTCATTTTCAGAAGGTTTTTCTCTTGGAATTCAAAACAACAGGGGTCAAATCCTTTAAAAAACAAAGGTAGAAGCTGCAGTGCAGAAGTATTCAAGATCACAGCAGCTGGAAAACAGAAGCTCTCAGGGCTTCACATGGTCCTTGAGGAAAGCTGAAAAAGATGGCCCTGACCCCAGGCTGCAGTAGGCTTGTACTCAGCATGGCCCTAGCCACGGGCAAATACAGCTGCCAGTCCCAGGACTGTTTTCATTTCCATGGGGCTGCCAATAGCCACTACCGACAAAGAAAACCCAGTGTGTGGGTTTGTTATGTTACACCCCTTTCCCAGAAAGTATGAGTGACAGAAAAGCAAGAGGATTGTGTTCCAGCTACCACTCTTGAAAACCCCACAACTCTGGACTCTTTATTGATCCAGTGATACTGCTGTGTAATTTGCTCTACATCTGTTGTTGGAACAGGTTTACTTATTTTTTTTCATTTGTTCAAGTTTATTTGTTTTAAAGCCTGTGCTAAACATTGCCCACTTACAGAGTGAACTGCCAGTAAGGTGGCTTTACTGAGTATGGCCAGTATTTCACTAAACGGAATATGTGAGGTCCTAATAAGCAAAGTTTCAGCAGTTTGAGAATACAAACGTTTCAGGACGATGATGATCATAGTAATAAGGTGTGAGTTAGGAGCCTGACATGGTCTAATACACAGGGAAATAGTGAGGAACAAATTTATGATTCCAGAAAGTATCACTGAAGAGGGATCCAGTTCCTGTACATTGTCTCCTTGACCACGTAAACAGAATTACGTGAGGATGGATTGAAGCCCAGACTGAGCTTATACCAGCATGAGCTGGCTTTGGATACTTTCCCTCAGAGCAAGGGCAAACATATTCAGGAGATGGCATCTCACGGAGAGGCAAGCTGCCATTTGGGCCAACATCCTAGAAAATGGGCCAAGGACCACAGTTTGGTCAGAAGAGGGTCACTTTAGCCAGTGAGTTACCAAAAAACTGGAGCACTGAGAGCATCACGGCATCCGCTTTGGCTGAGTATACCCTGGAGATCCTGGATAGCTACCGAGCTCTGCAGATCTCATTGAGGAAATAACCTTTTTGGGGTTGCTGCCTAATCCACAGAGCTAAAGCAGCCTGGAAGAAAAGAGTGGGCAGAAAGGATAAGTGAGTGCTTTTCAGAGCACTGCATGGAATACCTTTGGGGCTGTAATTTGGATGTCAGTTGTAGGTTAAGTTTTTAACAGCTAAGATTTTCAAAGAAATAAATTAAAGCTACAGCAATATGGTCTGAGAGCTTGTCTATTCTCAAAGCTTAGTGTCGGTTTATTTATTTAGTCTTCTCTCTTCTTTCCACCTATCAATGCGTCAGGCTTAATAGGGCCTGAAAATAAGACATCAGAAAACAATACTGGCAAATCTGATCTAGGTGTGATTAACCCTTGGCTACCTTACCTCCAAACTGAAATATATAAACAACATGTAGGTGTTACATGAATGTTTTGACCATAAATATCTTCAGGTGCAGTAAGGTAAAACAAAGCTGGAAACCACCATATGTTCATAGACACAGCTAGCACCTTTTAAAAAAATCCCCACATTTTGAAGTATACTACAATGCAGTGGAAAAAAAGGCTTAAAGCAACTTTTACAACATCACTCTGAAAAGCAAAGCAACTTTTACAACATCACTTTGAAAAGAAAATGATCAACATTTTACATGCCTTAAGTAAAAAATGTTATTCCTGTAAGCCATTTCTCACCTACTAATTTCCCATTCATCTCATTTTGTAACATTAGTAGGAAAAAAATCCCAACAAAATCAGCTGAAGTCTAAAAGTCTAGTAGTAAACTATTCAATCTGGCTAAAAAAGTAATTATTCTCATTACTTTATTCTTTAAAAAATATTATTTGCCTAGAATGGCTCTAGCTATTACATTGTTAGAACAAGCATAATGAAATAATGGGCCAGTTAGTGTGCTAATCTATTTTTCACTTGCTTTTTATCATCTCTCTTTAAAAAAAAAACACACTGCACTGCTGAGGGTGAAATAGTATAATAAGGTTAATGAGTAAAGAAATAACACAAAACTGCTTTCATCACATTTAGCAGCTCTAAATCACAAAACAGACGATACAGATGCTTTGGAATGCAGCCGAGGAGTTGATCAGTAGAAGCTGATTATCTATTAATGAGAGGTTTTTAGTGGTGTACCCTGGTGTAAAAATCGCTAGACTCCTTTCAGGCAGCCATCATTTGCAAATACCATGTATATGAATCACTTGATTGATGTACAAAATTCAAAACAGTTTTTCCCCAGTGCCCTATGGGTTGTCACGCACTGATGCTCTCCTATCTGTTTATGTTAATGAAACAGGATTTTTCAGTAAGTAAATATGTGTAGTATTTAATTAAACTCACCGCTGGGCTCTGTGTGAAAATGTAGGCCCATTGTTCAGAAGTACTGCTTGACTGCAATTCTTTGTTTGCACCTTTGCTTTTCCTTCCCAGTTGCCTCAGTTCCCTGACTAAAGAGGAGCTGGGTTTGTCCCATGCCAAGACCTTGTGAGCACGAAGAGGTTATGCCGCAGAGAGGCTGCCAACACAGAGCCCATCCCTAAAGACCTGATCTTGCACCATGACCCTAAACCAGAAGGTGCCTCTGACTTTGGTAACTGCAGGCGCAAACCCTCAGGTTCCCCTTCCTGGCCCCACAATTAGCCGGATTGCAAACAGGGATCTCCTGGAGAGTGAAATATGCTGGCAATCTCTCAGTTGCTGCGGTCTACGTGATGACTGGGGGAACTGTTTTTTCATGCACTTTGTTGCCCCATTTTGGGGACAAAGACTTCCTTTTCAAAGTGTTTTGAGACTGAACGGCTGAAAAATGTTTTATAAAAATATGTATTATGATTAGAGCAGGAGTAAAAGCTCCTGATTCCTACATCAAGGTCCCACATGTGGGCAGGGCAATGAAGAGAGAACTATGAAAAGAATAAAAATCAGGCTTCAGGCAGAAACCTGTAAAAATATTTCCCTCAGCTAAAACAAAGATCTCATACCTTTTGTTAAAGAGGAAGCAAGATTATTAATATTAATATTAATATTATTTCATGTTAATATATTTTTCTTCCTAATTTTTTTTGCATTGTCATGATTATTTTCCTAAACAGAAATGGAGCAGTTACTGATATGCTCTGCAGCACTCATGGTAGGCCTTGGCCTGATTTGTGGCTTTATTTATTGAAGAACTGGTATTAATAGTTTACATTTATTAGTGGCTGCACACCCTTTACTGCAGCATGCATTTGCAATTTAATACTGCTATGTATCAATGGTGTTTGCGTATTTGGTATTTTATTAGCCACCAGGAGTACTCGTGCATTTTATTTAGATCATCCTATAACTTTCCCTGGCTGTTTGTGGGTCTGAAGGTAGGAAAGGCTCAGTGTACCAGTCCAGTTCCTGTCCACACATTTTCAAGAATCCACAAGCTGCATAAGCCACGCCCAGTTCAGATCTCTCCTCCTCTTCCTACCTGATCAGATATTAACGATCTTTCCCAGACTAATAAGGTTAGGAAGACTTTGCTGAATATGATCTTTTCTCTTGAGGCATCATTAATCATCTGAGAAAGCAATTTAAAGGGAACGCTGGACTCAGCTTTGGCTGTTTTGTCTCTTTTTTTCAGAGACTCAATACAGAGGGGGATCAGAATCCAACTAACTAAAGTTGCTGGCATATTCATGAAGAGCTGCTGCTTCCACCATAGCCTCACTAACACATAATTAAGTATTTGAGAAAATCCTCCTTGCTTGTGGATACCTTTTTTTTTAAACAACAAAAAAAAATTCTCAGTGTCGTTCCAGATCAGCGATACACAGCACACAACCAAGGGAAGCCAAAAAGCTACCTCCAGCCATGGCTATGCCTACAGTCTCTCAGTATGTATGAGAATGGTGGCTTTGTTTCTACAGACAGCAGACCTTTCCCCTAAATAAATCAACATGCTAACAACACGTTCTTCTCTCATGCTGTAAAAGTTCTACTTCTGCAGAAATGGAGAAAAATGTATCCAAAGGATATATATTCTCTTTCTGAAAGTACAGTAAAAGCACCAAGCTTAAATTCAGCAGCTCACTTCACTTGTTACTACCTTCCATCATATTTGTGGGCGCTTTGAAAGCTGCTTACAGATTGTTGAGCAGAGCTGATGAAAATGTGCTGAATATTACTTGGAAAGTAGTCTCCAAATGAAATTCGCCAAATTGCCTTTTGCTGTGTTTTTTTAATTACGTAGTGGTCTTGTTTATGAACCTTCATGCAAATAGCATATCAAAACATTGTTATTTATGAACATAATAAATCATCCAAACCTTCCAGTTGTTTCACATAAAATGGAATATTTTTTAGATTTTGAATGCATTCGCTACTGCCAGGCACTGAGTTGTTATGAGACTGGCTTACAAGTCTTAAGGCTGTGGTGTTATTTTGTTTGAAAGATCATACAGTCACTGTTCATTTTATCTGGTTTCGGAGTTCTGTAGTATCCACATTTCTAAGCTTTACCTGCACCTTTGTGTGTTGCATGTACACGACAAAGAGAGGCTCTCATAGCCCTCTGGCTCCTGAGAGATGAAACTCTGAAGGTGCCAGAAATAGTCTGTTCTTCATGAGGAAATCATTAAATTTAGCGATTTTGAAACCTCGTGAGATCTATACCAAAAGATCCACTGTTTTTTTATGTAGTCCAGATTTTGCTCCACATGAAATTAAATATTTAATAAAATTCTGCATTACAGTAAAAAAAGATGATAAAATGAAGACAACTATGAGCACGTCTATAAAGGTTTTTGGTGCTGGATAGCCACAGTATGCATCAGAATCTGACATCTAGATCTTCAAAATTCTTGACTAACTTCTAAGGCGTGAAAGAGCTGAAACCCATCATTTTTTTCTAACTCAGCCCTACACAGATTTACAATCTGAATGATCTTCCATGAAGATTCTTGAATATAGGACCTGAACAGAGAGATAATAGTCTCATCTTCTAGTTTAGGCCTTAAATAAAAGGATAACAGTAGAGGGACACTAAACAGTCACACAACCATTAAGCTTTTCAAAAGATCTGATTTAAGTTCAGTCTCTACACATGATGTTTCTAAGTTACAAACATGACAAAATTGCAGGAGAAGTTTCCAGAGTGCCCCAGCCAGTTAAAGTATTCTCAGGTGGCTCTCTGAGAGTGTCTCATCTCAAAAGTGTTTCCTATCTAATAAGTAGTTTAAACGTCATTGAACCTGGCACAGGAATGTGAACCACTGTGGGGATGATGATGTTTCTAGAGGAAAAAAACCCCACACATATGGTGATGCTGGGCAGGAGTAATGGGATCAGTCCTTAAAAAATCCATCACCTCGAGAAACAGAATTTTCTCTTGCTTTTTCTAACCTTTCTAACCTTTTGGGTAACATTACATGCACATAAAATAAATTTGTCTTATGAGGAAGAAAAAAGACTGACTTCTGCTGCAGAAAAGCCCCAGTTTGTTGCAGAGGAATCAGAGTGATTTTTCCATTCCTCCAGCAGCATCTTGCTCTTCTGACAGTGAAAGATCTTCAGCACGATCTTCTTCATCTTTGCCTGTAATGGGGATAGGGCAATTTGAGGCAGATATTAAAAGTGTTGTGTCTTCCATGGGTGAAAGTCCTACCACTGGGAAAAGACAGTAATTCAGGACAAATTCCTCAATATCTTACAAGTTGCCTCAAGTCAATATGGTAACTGAACATAATTTTCCATGAGTGCAAGAGGAGAATGATGAATAAAGTGCATCTTGATGTGGATATATTTTATAGAAGCCTGTTTTTTTTAACCTGTCAAAGTATATAGGAAAGTGAGGTTTGGGAGTTGCACTAGATGATCCACAGAGGTCCTTTCCAACCCCTGTCATTCTGTGATTCAGATTAAATTAACAAATCCAGAGATGTGTCCTTGCCTGACAGGGTGTTGCCAGTCAGTAGAAGGGATCAAACTCTGCTTTTCTTCACTATGAATTTATTGAAATTCTATATATACAAACGTAAAAGCATATATACACTCCAAAGTTCTGAGTATTTAGGTTGGGCCTTGAAGAATTATTTTATATCTAGGTGCTCTATGATTTGAAGTAGAATCATAGAATCATAGAAAGTTTTGGGAAAGTAACATGAGTCACGCCAAAAAAAAAAAGAACAGGTAAGCTGTGCCTTTCTTTAACCTCTATTTCGTATAGGCAAGGAAACGCGTAAGGGTTATTTGCAAGAACTATGTTTCTTGGAAGAGGGAGAGAGAAAGGAGACTGGTTTAGACCAGCAGAGAGGCTCCTGTGCAGTGCAGTCACTGCCTTGAAGAGTTTGAGTCTTAAATATCCGAATGATGAAACCCCACCTCTAGCACTTCAGACACCTGTGACTCAGGTGACAGGGAGTGACGTGGCAATAGGCACCCAGGCTGTCACAGGCATCTGCAGGACAGTACTTTGGATCTTTGGAGAGCAGGTGTAGCATCTGCACCACAAAACTGCTGAAGAGGGGGCCTTCCATGCCCTGACTTCAAGGAGAGACATGAGACGGTCCAGCCCTGTTAAGTGTCGCAGGCAACTTGGGGGGCTCCTGACAGCTACAGGATTGTGCCCACAGGCAGGTGGAACACCAGCACGAGACTAAACATCAAAGACTGAATTGCTTTACTTATCTTTAACAGGAAGATAATACAATTGCTTTTGATCCTTAAGTTTTAAAGAAGGCAGTTGTGAAGGTTTGAAAAGAGAATCTGAGATGATAGCCTGCTGAATCACTTTATTTCGATTGAAAGAATCAGACTCTTAAAGTCACAGCCCTCACAGAATCATTCTCCTAGACTTTCCATAAAAGGTGTAGCGTAATGATCTTAATTTTTAGTCTTTCTTTCTCTGAGTGGATTTTCATCTGATCGAGAAGCTACAGTGTTATGAGAAAAAAAAACCACTTTCAGACTGTCTGCATTAGAGGGCAGTCCCACGGTATCAAGGAAAAGGCAGATGCTTTAAGTGTTACTGGTGGCTAAGGTGCAGCCTAGACCATGTTACCATCTGCATCTGTCTTTACAGTGAACAGGTCAATAGGTTTGTGAGTCAAGGCAAGACCTGGGCACGCGGATGTGTGCACATCTGTGAGCAAGGGACTGGAACAGATACAGAATAGACAATATCCTCCTCCATATAACAGGCAGCTGCTGAGCAGCTTCTCGTGTATTGTAGAAATTGTATGAGAAGAAACATTCTCCATTTAGGTCTCTTGTGTACTGGCCTGTTCCCACTGTGATGTTGCGGCCATTCCTGACTAAGAGAATGGAAGTATGGAGAAAACCAGGACCTTTTTTTGACTCAAAAAGGATAGATATTGGCAGAATTGGAGGAATTTTCTGAAAAACAAGCTTCTAATCATTCTGATAAAACCAAAACTGTTTTGTTGGGAGAGATCAGAACTATTTCAGAAAAGTTCTCCATGTTCCAGATGGCTTAAATTTTTTTTATTTCTGCATGATATTCCATTTTGAGGGATGAAAAACACTTTCTTGCAAAATTTATATTCATTGTAATGATTAAGCAGCATTAACAAAGAGTAGCCAAAGCAAATTCAAACATTTGAACTAAATCCAACTAAAATATTTTGGAACAAGTGGGCTTTTGGTTTATTTGAAATTTTGATTTGTGTAGTAATTTGGGGAGATGAACATGTACAAAAAGAACTTAAAACCCAAGAAAACAATTTTTTTTATCCAACTGTATGAATGTGTTTCTGAATACTCCTTGCTTAGCTTTTTTTTATTCCGGTGAGTTGATTTCTTCTAAAACCATTCTGATTATAATGCAAAAGGTACAAACTGGGAGTCATTTCTCCCTGTCTCTTTCTCTGTATCTAACCTTTGTGACCTTTTTAACTGTTTTGCCAGTCTTTCTTCATATTTAGTATGATCACGTCAACCAGGAAACCTTCTTACAGTGTTAAGCTCAGTTTTATTACAGGCTTTTTCTCATCACAGGCAACTGGAACGTACATGGTGCAGCTCCACATTTCCCCAGACATTGCTTAGCTGCTTTCAGTGATGCCAGACTCTTGTTTGAGGCTGGACTGTGGAAAGCCAGATGTTGGCTTGACAGTGATGACAGGACAGCTTGATAGGAGACTGTAGTAAGCATGGATCCTTTTTACTCAATCTACTCAGAATACACCTTGCGGGATGCTGAGAACCAAACTACAAGGGGATGTCAAACTAAGATATTTGTAACCAGCAGAAATAACTTTTCTGGTTGGGCTGTAACCTCGAGCCCTGTCATTGCCCACACAGAAATGAGCTCTGTTAGGGCTGGATTTACACAAACCCGTTCTATTTCATTGGGAACCTTCTTCCCTGCAAGGCTCACAGACAAGGCAAAACCATTTTGATTAATGTTGGATGTATGGTGTAGATGTTTGCATTTGAGCTAATTACTAGGTAACCTTTACAATCAAGAAAGGGTGTCTTTAATGCATGAATCATCTTATCCCAAGATAAATACCTAAAATAGGCTAATTGCACCTTGCAGATGCCTGTATCTCCCCATTGACTGTAGAGAGAGTTTAGATGGCAAGGTGCTCTAAAAGTAGATGAAGCAGTTATTTCTGGAGAAGTCTTCCAGCACTGCACTGAAGATAGATGTTTCTCCTGATCTGGCTTTGGCAGTATGCAAGGTGTAGATTCAGGCCTCACATCCCATGGTGCAGTGCACAGGGAGGTCTTCACGAAGGTCTTCCAGAAGAAGTTATCACAGCATGGTATTTCCAGGACAGGTTGTAGTACAATGCCCTAGCCAGAGTGGATGTCTCTGCTGTGCAGGTAGACGTGGTTAGCAACCTAACCGGAATACAGTTTTACTAGTGTTTCAGATCTTAAGTCACGGATACTAATACCCTTTTTTTGTAAAGTTCATTATCAAAATGTTGTGGTAGAAGTTTGAAGCCTAAGTTGGAGTTAAAAGGTTCACTTAATATTCCGTTCTCAAAAAAACCTAAAATGTGGGTGAACACATGTACACACACACACATATTTAAAAGAAAAGTTTTTATTTAGCATAGCCACTTCTATAGCTGAACTAGAGCATGATGCCTCAGGAAATTTGTAGTCATGGGTTATATTATCTGAAGACACTTTTCCACGGAAGGCTCATTTATTATAAGATCTAATATAAAATAATGAATATTCGTTTTAAGTCAAGTCAGGACCAGAACCTATCACCTAGGGAATATGTGTAATTTTTGTGATAACTAGGAAAGACTTTCTTCCCCTGGAGTGAACTGTACTGGATTTAGTGCTGCATTAGTAGGCTGAGCATCTAAACTGTGCTTATTGGTAATTTAGCTTCTCTTCAGCAGAGCACTAGGGTGTTTCTTTTCTTTAGCATGCACATAGTCGCAGAGATTGATTTCAATGGAACTACTCAGGAAATCAAGATGAAAATTATTTCTGCTTATTTCACAGATCTAATACTTCTGATTTTCAAGGAACAGACTTTTCTGAAAATTAGATTTTAAGACCACGGTAATAATTTTTTGTTCTACTCACAGATCTCAAAGTATTACATAAAGATTAGTACTAATGGAATCAATATTAGGAAAATGTAGCTGCTCATCAAAATTAACTTTATGAGAACAAATTATGTCATTTATCTTTGGATTAAACTTGAAAATGTATAGAAGGCCTCTTGTATGCTTAATATACTGTAAACCTCAAATTACTTTAATTATACTATTTCCCACACTGTACAAGATAGGAAAAGCTTTCAGGTTTCATTTCTTGCTCTAGTTCCATAATTCACCATGAATGCTCTAACCCTTAAGAAAAGGTGTTAATTTTATGCAGTTTAATGAAGCTGGATCTCACTCTACAGGTTTAGCAGGTCTCACTTGGAGAAAGGTTTTTGGATGGAGGTCTCCTGTAGTCCTGGTGACTCCTCTATTGACGAGAGCCAATGGGGGAAGGCAAACTAGCACTGCCTCCTCTATTGCTGCTACTTAGGGCTTAGTACTAAGCCTGAGATTGTTTAATGTCTTCATTAATGAATGGGATGATGAGACAGACAGCAGCCTAAGCAAGCGGGTGGGTGATACCAAACTAGGGGAGCAATCTACATTCAGCCAATCTACAATCTACAATCTACAGTCAGACCTTCTCTGAGCATGAGGTTTGCCCAGAGGACCTTTAGGGCTTCCACCCAATTTAATTCATTCAATGACCATATTTTTTTTGCAATGAGCTGGGAAAGTGTTGCACTTCAGGAAACGTTCTGGAGATATTAGTCTCAGTTTGACAGCGGAGCCACTATGGGACTGACTTTAGTAATTTGCTCCCACTCTGTATCCCCTAACAACTAGGCTATAACTTCACGTCCTTAAATTTATTCTTTTTTGCTTGCTCCGTGGACCCTGAAGTCTTCATAGCACTTTCAACAGGACAAATCTACCTACCCATTCACTTTCCATTCTATAGCTGGTGATTTTGGTCCCTCAGGTTTGCATTTCTGTAGAGGAAGACAGGCTTTGAATACATATTGGCTGAGCAGTCCAATGTGCTCCTGATGAGCTGACCCTGATGGAGGCCTAAGTAATGACGGTAACATAGTGATGTAAACTGGGCTGGAGAACTTGGTATGCTGGGATCACTGAGATAAAAAGTATGTGATATACCATCAAAACCAGAATGATGTTCTTTGGAAGGAGAGAGGTAGGAGACGGCCAGATCACCCTATCTGACCACAAAGAACCTGAGCCACACATCTAAATGCAAGGTGACTAGCTGATGGGTGGAGGCTGGATTGCAATTTCAGACTTAATACCTAAAGCTTTCTTTTAAAAGGGGTGTGTGGGGGAGAAGACTCCAAAACCTGAAATTGCTTACCTTTGTTGCAAAAAGTGTAATAAAACTATAAATCTCAGCTTTGCCTTAAAGTCACTGGTGGCAAGGACTTGGGGGGAAAAAGAAAAAAAAAGAGAAAACCCTCCAGTGACCTTTCGTTTGTTGCCATGTGCCTTCAGAGCTAAAGGGTGATTAGCAGCCACCTGAAAAACCTATTCATGGAGGGTGGCATAAAGACTCTATTTAACATTGTTGTGAAGCAGCAGGGGGGAGAGCTGCAGCTGCAAATGAACCTGTTCTTTCCTCGAGTGAAAGTTTTGGCACGAAGATCAATACAGTGAGACCACAAATGAATTGCAATTATGCTAATATAATATGGGAGGATTAATTTAAAATTTTCTTGTTTAAAACTAAGTTTTTGAGCCCAGTGTTTTAAAATGGTCTCTTAGTCAGCAGAAAGTAAGTCTTGTTATTCAAATCTGATTTTGTTCTTTCAGCAGAATACTTAAACATGGAGGTTCTTTTCACTTGTATGTTCTAATGAAGCACAACAGAAGAATCATAAAATCGTAGAACCATAGAATCATAGAATGCTTTGGGTTGGAAGGGACCTTTAGAGGTCATCTAGCCCAATTCCCCTGTAGGGAACATGGACATCGTCAACCAGATCAGGTTGCTCAGAGCCCCGTCCAACCTGGCCTTGAATGTTTCCAGGGATGGGGCCTCCACTGCCTCTCTGGGCAATCTCTTCCAGTGTTTCACCACTCTCACAGTAAAAAATTTCTTCCATATATCCAGTCTAAATCTATCCTCCCTTAGTTTAAAGCCATTACTCCTTGAAGAGATCAGACTGGATGGAGCTTTTAATTTTTACAGTCTGCAACTTAGTAGCATAGAGTGTTTCAGGTGCACACCCTTCCTGACAAAGACAACTGACTGTGGTACAGTCTTCCATTAATTTTCATCAGCACAATACCCCTTTTTGTAGCATTGGATTCTTCTCTGTTCTCAAGACTAGACCATGAGAGAGGGCACTCAAGCCCTATACTCTGAGACAACATTGCTAAAATGCAGACAAATTGTTGCAATGGTTCTGAATTTTTTAAAAAATGAAACGTAGTGAAAATACAAAGTCAGAAAGTATTGTTGCAAATATAACGGCTATCAAAAGACTTCAACAAAGTTAAATAATCTTAAATTTCGGTGTGTACCTGAATCATCCAAATCTGTAATACCAAATAGCAAGGTTGGCATGCAAATAAACATTTTCACATGAATTCTAGGTTTTGTTTTTTATACAGCTGAAATATCTACAGAAACTGCCCTTTTCCTCTATTTTGACATTCCTTTTTAAACTCCAGCTTGAAATCAAACTCAGAGATTCCTACAGATTTCATCAGTCAACTATGTATTTTTCCCCATCATTTAAACTGTGGGTCCAAATTTGAGCAAGTGCTTAATATAATTGAATTCTTTCCTTGACGTATTCCAAAAAAGTTATCTCAAAACATGTTCTGTCTGTTTTTGTCTTTGACAGGTTAAAAACTGCATCTGTAATCTTCTGTAAGACTTTAATGCTCCTTCTGTTACCTGGAAGTCTAGTTGAACACCACTGGCTTTTCAAATGTCATGCTCAAAATACACTTTAACTTTTTAACGATGAGCAAATAGTGTTGGAGATAAGCCATCAGTGTAGCAACAACCATAGGTTTGACTTAGCCAATTAACACACTTCTATATTCAGCACCTCCACCCCCAAGAATATGGTGATCATTCATACTAGCCTGCATCTCACATGTGAGGTTGCCAAAATTTGTTTCCTATATTCAAGCGGGTACATTGCTTGAAGAGTATGATACCACTAGAATCATTCCTAAAACTAAAATTATTTCACTGAAGTGTAGTCACAATAAGATAATACCACTTTGTTGTTCTGGAAATACAAGAAGATGCTTATGTTAACCTTTAGAGTGGCCAGGGGGCTGTCTAAAGACCTTGAGCAGGATACATATTTTATTGGACACATTAGGTAAAAATGGGTAATCATGAGGATTTTACATTATCTTTGTAAAAAAAACTATGAAGATCACATATCAAACAGAAAATCCTTAAAACCTGTTTTCTATAGATTTAGAAAATCCACAGTTTGAATGGATTTCTTGTTCGTCTTACAGAATCTTAGATTTAATTATATTGACGTGGATGCCCTTTGTGATGTCCTGAAAGTCTCCAAAATGCAAAACTTCAAACAGATGCTGAAACAATAATAAATGAGAACTTCCCCTTCTTTTTCTCAGCACTGGTTCTAAGCCCAGGTATTTAATTTAAACATTTAATTTACAACAATTATCTTAACTGCCCCATCCTTTTGCAAGTTACACATAGCAGAGTCGTTCTGCTGTTCCACAGAGGTCAAAAACATTTGCACAAAATCAAAGCTGAATCTTTTCAATATTTGAACACAGATATAAACACTGGAGAGTGTACAGACATAGCCTCTTGTGTTAGAAAATCCCTCAAGTTTTAATGTGTCACAACAACACCTTGAGGAAGGTGTGAAGGAACTTTTATTTCATTTTGAAGTTGATGCTTAAATCCACAGAGGTGTCAAGTTGGTGAATTCCAGTTGAAACTGGTTGCTTCTAAGAGTCTAAATATATTTGAAAGCTTGGAGCGGATGGAGTTGTGTACCAGAAGCCTGCAGAATAATACAGGTATTCCACCTGTGTTTCCCGAGAGACACCTCACACCTAATTGATTTTTCTTTTACTCCTGCTAGTAGTAGTAGAAAATTATGCTTAGTAAGGTCAGTTTTCAAAATGCTTGCTTGACTAAAATTAATTCGATATCACGGCATCCTCAGAATAACTTACTGTTCTCTGTTTATTAGCTAGTAAACTGAAAGGAGGGACTGAAATTACTTTGCCAAAGCCACACATCAAGTCAAGATTAGAACTTGTATTTCAACATTCTCAATTTTGTGCTGTACCAGTGTGATTATACTGCCTGTAGTTTATCACCTTGCCAGTGCAGTATTGCTCCCCTAGGTCTCTTTCTTCCTAATAGTGGTAAATTTCATACCATGTTAAATGCTCACTGGAAATGTGGATGAGGGGAATTGGTCAAAACTGTTACTCTGACTTTTTTTACAGAGTTTTTAAAGCTAACATAAAATTTTTATTTTGTGGATGCCTAGCGTTAGGCACCATTATACAACTAAATTAAGGTAGACCTGAATTCTTCAAAGTACCATAATGCTTAATTAAATCAACAGAGGAGTTGTTGGTGGGCATCCCTGAAAACCAAGACACTTTTATGTAGCTGTCTGAAGGTAGGCACTTAAATCTAAAACTCATGACCTGAATTTTAAGTGAGAAGACTCATTACCAAGTGACAAAATACTTTTCTATACAATAAGTCTCAGAATAGTGCTGGGAGATTTTCTTTTTTTAAAGCAGAAAAGACAGATTTCCAATATGTCATGTCATGTTCTTCAATCTAGCGAACTAAGAATAAACGCAAAGTATTTTTCTTAGATTAATTTAGTTTGTCCCTAGACTTGGTAGGCAATATAGGATGCCTGTTCTTATGATAACAAGGAATATAGCTGAGAATAATTCTCCTATATGCAGTGAGGCCATTTGTTAACACTTTCCCCAGAAAAAGGCAGTAATCTTTGTCTGTTATGGGGGCTGGCTTTCATTGTATCGGGCTGACCCACTACTAGTACAGCAGTTCAGTAGAAAGGAAGCAAACTTATGAAGGTAAAGGAAATTCAAATACATGTGTTAATGAAGAAGAAACATAATGCTAAATGAATAAACAAGGATTATTTGGGTTCAAATAGAAGGTTTCTGCTCTGTATCTGCTTAGGAAAGGTGAGAACTAGCAACTCAAATATTTAATGCAGAAGCAGTGCTAGAATTTCATAGGCGGGCCCTTAATTGTGATGGGCTGACATGGAAGGAAGAAGCACTCTTGAAGTCATTAAAGAAAATCCGGATAAAATTCTCACACCACTTAGGACTCTGGGATGACAGCATTAAATGTCATCCTTGTGCCTCCTGACATCTGGATGTCCAGTTAAAGACCTGACAGATTGCCTTTCACAAAGTATCAGATAAAGGATGTGCTTTTTACTTCTGTTCCAGTTTTATTTTCAAGAGGCAGTTATGAGAAAAGGAGATTTTTACACGTATTTATCTGTTCCAACCAGGCCAGGCACTATTGCTGAAAAAAAACCCAAAAGAGTAAAAAATCATTAAAAGTCTGGTCAAGTCCATCAGGCAATCAGTCACAAAATATATCAGGGCCAGTGTCAGGGAACAACTGCACAAAGTCCACTGGTACAAGTAGCACCAGGGTGGGGACAGCCACAGGACTTCAGACCTGGTGCAAAAATTGGGTTGCAAGGACCAAACCCAGGGCTCAGACACCTGCCTGGGGTGCAAGAAACCAAAGGACTGGGAAGTCTGCACCCATCAGTCCAGTGCCAGGGTTTGCAGGAATGAAAAAGAGCTTACACAATCATGGAATCACTGAATAGTTTGGGTTGGCAAGGACTTTTACAAATCATCTAGTCTAGCCCTCCCGGAATGAGCAGGGACATCTTCCACCAGACCAGGTTGCTCAGAGCCCCATCCAACATGGTCTTGAATGTTTCCAGGAATGGGGCATCTACCACCTCTCTGGGAAACCTGTTCCAGTGTTTCACCACCCTCATTGTGACAAATTTCTTCCTTATGATCTAGTCTGAATCTACCTTCTCTTAGTTTAAAGCCGTTACTCCTTGTTATATCGCAATAAGCCCTGCTGAGAAGTTTGATCCCATCTTTCTTATTAGTCCCCTTCAGGTACTGGCAGGCTGCTACAAGGTCTCCCTGGAGCCTTCTCTTCTCCAGGCTGAACAGCCCCAACTCTCTCAGCCTTTCCTCATAGGAGAGGTGCTCCAGCCCTCTGATCATTTTTGTGGCCTTGCTCTGGACCAGCTCCAACAGGTCCATGACTTCCTGTACTGAGGGTTCCACAGCTGGATGCAGAACTTCAGGTGAGGTCTCACCAGAGCAGGGCAGAGAAGCAGAATCACCTCCCCTGACCTGCTGGCCACACTGCTTTTGATGCAGCCCAGGATATTGCTGGTCTTCTGGTCTGCAAGCTCACACTGACAGGTTGTGTTGAGCTTCTCATCAACCAGCACCCCCAAGTCCTTCTCCTCAGGGCTGCTCTCAATCCATTCTCTGCCATCCTGTATTGATATCGGGGGCTGCCCTGACCCTTGTGCAGGACTCTGCACTTGGCCTTCTTGAACTTCATGAGGTTCACACAGACCCATTTCTCGAGCTTGTCCAGGTGCCTCTGGATGGCATCCCATCCCTCAGGCATGTTGACTGCACCACTCAGCTTGGTGTCATTTCCAGACTTGCTGAAGGTGCACTCAATCCTTCTGTCTGTATCCTTGATGAAGTTGTGAAACAGTACGGGTTCCAATACGGACCTCTGAGGGACACCACTTGTCACTGATCTCCATCTGGGCATTGAGCCATAGACTAATACCTTCTGGATGCGACCATACACCCAATTCCTCATCCACCTAACAGTCCACCCATCAAATCCATATCTCTCCAGTTTAGAGACAATGATGTTGTGGGGGTCTTATGCCATGTTATTCTTTATTCTGTATTACTCTTCCCCTGTTTGCAGGACCATAAGAAGTCTCTGCATTGCTGACTCTTACTTCCTCTCAGCTATTTAAGGTCATCTGTGCTTAAGAGGGATTAAAGCAGTGGTTAGACCTCTCCACCGTGTCTGCTGCAGTGAATTTCCCAATTGGCGGTGCTGGCTGCCCAGTGACGTATCATGGCCCCTGTCAGCCCACAGCCCAGGGACTTCTCTGTGCATGGAGGCAGCGGGAGGTGTGAGTGATAGCTCTACTGACTGATCTGAAACCAAGGACAGGGGTTGCCAGGCCGATTTCATGGCGTCAGAATGGGATTTTGCCAAAGACGATGAGGGTCAGGGATAAAACCTGCTCCATTTCACCATAACAGCTGACCAAAGCCAGCTCACCAGAGCACACAGGCTCGCTAGGATCTATTTACTGGTGCAGGTGCACCCTTGGCATAAGGACAAGTAGGGAGATGCTGTTCTCCACAATCCAGCTTTTTCCGTCACCCTCTTGCAAGCAGCGTTACAGCTACAAACACAGCTATAAGCAGAGCATATAAAACAGCCCTGTAATTACAGTGACTTAGTGGTCCTTTGCAGTGTGAATATAATCAATTGTGGGCACACAGCAACACATCCCAACTGCATGTAAAGCAAGACAGGAGATCGTGGTACGTGGCAGCAGACCTTGGCTGTGCCAAGGATACTTCTGTATTTCAAAGCTTCTTCCTGCCCAGGATGTTGATAGGTGAGCTCTTTGCACCCTCCGTTACAGAAATTACTTATTTCTCAGCATTATTGAAATATTGGATGAAAACAAAAATCTAATTAGCTAAAGGTTCCTTCCTCTGCCCTGTGTTTTAAATAATCATGCACACCGCGGTTTTACCTGTTTACCCAAGCCTTATTAATACAGTCTGATTAGATACAAAAGCAGCATATTCAGTGATTAGATATACCAGTATTTAAAACGAAATCAGTTCAGTATCTGTGCATCCCTTTTAGGCATACTTACCGTCACACCTAAATAGATGTGGCTAGATATTGCAGGCAAAGAAATATCCAGATAATACTTTACATTTGAGGTCTCATTCTAATGGGTCTGCTTACTCAATGAGGCATCAGAATTAGATATTTTAATCATTGTAGCCTATCAAAATGTGTCAGGCTAAATTTTGAACTAACCTAAATCAGCACAGTTCCTTGTTACCCATGGACCAAAGCTGACATCACCCAGTGGAGAATCTGTCCGACTGCTTTTTCAGGACTTGCAATAAGTTGCTTATGAAAGAGCTCCTAGCCAAGAATTATTCCTAGGAAACAGAAAATAACTTTAAAGATAAAATAAATCGTACAGATTAGAAATATCATTGCATTCACTCAATGAACACAATGCAGAATTCATAATTTCTGAGGGAAACTTGCTTTAGCCAGAAGTGCTTGCCAGAGAGCTGCCTCTCCCAGGTAGCAGTATCATTGCCCCAGTCCAATAGCTGGATGGTCAGGGCATTCTTCTCGGTGCTGGGAGATGTGGATTCAATTTGAAATACACTAAGGAGTACTGTGGGGGCTGACAGTGTTCCCTTTGGCTTCACACCAGTTCAGATGCACTAATGCACCAGCAGCGTCTCCCTGTGACACACCCAGCTGTGAACTATCTGTTTCTATACGTGACTAGGCTTTTTCTTTATTCCATGTTTCTGAAGTCTTACTACAAGGTGCTAGTTAAAATTCTCTTAAAAATCAGAAACTCATCCATAAGTGACCTTTCTTTATATTCGTTAAAAAGACACCTGCCATTTGACCTTGTCATCTAGGCATTTGTCACTGTCAGCTTGGGATTCCAGAAAGGTTTTAATTTTCTTTGAAACACTGCCCTTCTCACTTTTGCAGTGAACCAACCTCTTGGGAGGCCAGCATTGGCTATTGACACCTTCACAGTCATCACAGATCGAAATTGTAAGCGCTTTTTGTAAATTAAAAACTGAATCAAATTCTGCAGCCATCTCATGAAATTCTACCTCCCTGGGAGAAAATCTACTGTTTTTTCGAAAAGTGGAGAGCCAGATCATCTTCTTGAGTAAATCAAGAGAACTCTCAGCTCCACAGGAGTTACTAGATGTAATTTTCTGGCCTGCATTATGCAGGAGGTCAGACTAGGGTGGTCCAATAGGTTTTTTTGACCCGAAAACTGATGTCTCTATCAGCTGTTTCACTCAAATTACCTCATATTACATCAGTTGAGGTTCTGCTACATTCTCTTTCCTTTCTTTCTTTCTTTCTTTCTTTCTTTCTTTCTTTCTTTCTTTCTTTCTTTCTTTCTTTCTTTCTTTCTTTCTTTCTTTCTTTCTTTCTTTCTTTCTTTCTTTCTTTCTTTCTTTCTTTCTTT
>Ga0065711_1004860_pt1 | contig 22140 bp, 8 predicted proteins | sample Hoacrofraction12_FD_59098 | JGI IMG/M metagenome (GOLD analysis project Ga0065711, IMG submission 59098) | Hoatzin crop microbial communities from Cojedes, Venezuela - Epithelial fraction 12 v2 (version 2) | ecosystem: Host-associated > Birds > Digestive system > Esophagus > Crop | place... | reverse complement strand
AAAAAAAAAAAAAAAAAAAAAAAAGGCAAATAAATCCAGTGTAATTGCATGAAAACGAAATTTTGACAAGGAAAATGTTTGTGAAAGGAAGTGGTTTGTACTGTGCAAGTTTGAGCTGCTACGAAAATTCTTCTTTGTGCTGTGTTTCCTGTAACCCACGCGTCAGCAGATGTGCTGAGTAGCTAAATGGTGCAGCTCTGTCTCTGTGGAACAGCCGGATTACTGACATATCCTGGTGACAGTCACTGCTGTGATCATACCCCAGCAGTGCACAGTCCCAAGGAGTTATTAAAGACTTCTAAAAGTAAAGATACAGTCTTGTGATCGAAAGTGAAGAGTGTTTGACAAACCACTTTACTAGATCTGTCCTTTTGGATGACTAACAGTCATCAAATTCGTTTGTTTAGTTGTGATTTCAAGGGTGGAGCAACTCTAAGGTCCTTGTAGTTTCTAACGCCTTGTAGATAAATCTGGGTAAAAAGTCTTGCTGGGCTTTACGGGGCTTTAGCCAGCTTACGGAACGTCAGTGTCAGCTGTGTTTAGTAAACCTCTGTATAAGTGTGGTAGGCAGTTTGGGGTATATGAAGGGTGCTAAGATAGATCTCTGATTTGTAAATTAACCTGCACGTGTCAGCAGTTTGACACCTGGCAAGAGAAGTGCTTCTGATGCTTCCATGTGAAAAGAGGATGTAGGGAGAAAGAGCTGCTTTGGCTCAGTTCAAGTTCATCACCTACCTGAAAATGAGAGGGTAAAAAACATTAAATCCTTCTTTTCCCCTTCTTCCCCATCCCCAAAATCTTTTCCACTGTGATGAATCAGAAAAACTCTGCCAACTGAATATACAAATACAATGTTCAATCCTGAAACAATGGCATCTTGATATGAACTTGAATGCCTTACATCGGCCTGTGGGTTTCCTGAAAGGAGTAATTAGATTGTCGGAGCTCTAGTCAGAGGTATAGGTCGTGCTCTCATGTTTAGAGGACATTTAACACACAGTCTATTGGAAGTGATGCTCTTTTCACGCAGGCAGAATACCAATATTTCATTCAGTTATGCCAAAAAAATAACTGGATCCTAGAGAGATTGATTGCAACTGTGTGGAATGTTTAAAATGAGGTTTTGCTGTGGCAGTGATGAAAACTACTTTTATTTTGCAGTTTTAAAAGAAGGCAGGCAGTTTACATATGAGAAGGTTGACTTGACCAACATTAGGGCTATGCTGAACAGTAACGATGTCAGCGAATACCTGAAGATCTCGCCGCATGGATTAGAGGTAGGGTGTCACTTCATGATTTCAACCTAAAAAGGAGTCTGAAGAAAAAGGCAGGTTTTAACTATTTTTGTGTGCTGCTTGCTCCTGTGATTTCTTAGAATGAACCAAAGTTCTCTGTCAGCTTTGTATAGAAGACTTGCTTTGTCAAAGCGTTGTAAGATCGCTACACTGATCTCAGCTGTAGAAATGTCCACAGTAAAGCAACGTCTGTATCTGGCCCCGAAACTTGAGAAAGTGAGGAGAATTCTAAAGTGTCAGCTGGCTTTTCACTCTTTTTGACTAAAATTGTTCACAAAGTATAATTCCCATTGTTTGTCCTGTCTAGTCTTGAAAAGGCCATAGCAGTAGGATTTTTGTCTCAGCCATATGGTTTTTTTCTTCCTCTGTTACTTTTTCTAATTCATGTAACATGGAATACTTCTCTGTCCTTCATACCAGGAGTGAGCTAACAACCGATGACTTCGGTCTTCTGTCTTGATTGTCTTAGTCTTTAAATCTTTACATGGACTCTGACAACTCTCTATGTTTTTGTTTTGGTGGTGTTTTTTTTTTTTTCCTTGTGGCTTACCACTGAACAATTTTCACTCTTGCCTACTTGCTAGTTTGTGTGACAATTACTGCTATAAAGAGAGGTCACTTTCTGTCTGAAGTGCCTCTAAAATTATGTAGTGTAATCTTAGGTGCAGGAAACTTGATCCAGGGAAGAAGCGGCTTGTTTGAATGCTAATTTTGTAGAAACTTAACTTTTGGTTTGGTTTTGGTAGGCTCGATGTGATGCTTCATCCTTTGAAAGCGTTAGATGTACGTTCTGTGTCGATTCTGGAGTTTGGTACTATGAAGTTATAGTCATTACTTCGGGAGTGATGCAGATAGGATGGGCTACCAAAGACAGCAAATTTCTCAATCATGTGAGTACCTGTGATGTCATCCAGCTGATGATGTAACCTCAGTGTTTTTCTACTTCCGGCACGTATGAAAATAGCTCTGGTTATTCTGTGGTAGTAACTGAGCACTTGCTTGTTTCCCTCAGTTTTTCTGTACTTCCATGAAGCTATTTTTGCTGAAGTTAGTGAAACAAGAAAAGGCTGCATTGTCATTGCTACAGACTGACACTGTTCACACAAGTGATGCATAGCTGCTAGCAGTGACAGCTTGTAACCTGCGTGCTGTTGTCGGGAAGCTACAGGGAAATGGCTTATTTCTTGTGGCTTGCTCTCTGCTTGGAAATTCTTTAGATAACAGGGGTAGTTACTGTCTGCTGTTTTTGTGAAGTAAACAATTCCTGACTAGGGACTAGCAGATTATTGTGCACTCACTTTTACACAGGTCACAAATCAGCCATTTGATTACCCTCTTTAACCTATTTTCATATTAAACTAACTTTCACAAGGGAAGTAATTATTTAAGTTGACTCTGGGATAGCATGGTATCATTGGGTCTGCTGGTAGCAGTAACATGGTACAGTTTGGCTATGCGACAGCTTCTTTTTAATTAAAAATAAGGATTACAAAAAGATTTAATCCTCCACTTTCTTGCCTTTATTTTTATAATCTAGAATAAGTACACTGGTTTATTTTATAGGTTGTTTTGCTCTCCCCTTCATCCAGATAACTTAGTATCTTATTCTTAATTCTAAGTATTCTTCTTCCTACTATTTTACTTCTAAAATTATGTACTTACTAGCACTAAAGCAAAATGTGCCATGCACACATGAAATCCAAACCTATAGTCAAAGAATGATCTTAAATGTTAGTAGAGATGTAACCAGGAATTCTTTCTTCTTAAATCTTCATGGTAACTACAGCTGTTGTAAACTCAGTATGCTGTAGCATATTGGCTTCAGTATTTCCATACTAAGAAAGCGTAGTGCTTACTACCCAAAAAACTTCTCTGCTTCAGTTTGGAGAGGGCTTTCTGTATTATCAGCCATCCAAATTTCCATTAAAGTTCATTAAAGTGCAAGCTAGAATTTTAGTACAAAAGGCGTGTATGGCCCGGCCTACCGCCACTGACCAGAATGGAAATACAGGGCTGGAATTTTAAGTTGACAGTTCTGCTGGCTGAACCTGAGTGAGAAATATACCTTTAGCCCTACTTTGTTGTTGTAATTGCATGGCTTTCTGTTCCCACCTGGAATTTAATTTAGGAGAAGAATTTTTTATATATATATATATATATAATGTAGAGATAAGCAGTTAAAACTGCTCATTTCTGATTATTATAGAAAAAGTCATTCTACAGCTGAGTCAAATGCAGAAGCTAATATGAAGGTAGGCCAAATACATACATGTGAGTAGATATTGATGGTGGGGGGTATGAGAGAAATACATCAAGGAGATGAAACACACACCTGTGGCAAGAAACCCAACAGGAATGCAGGAGTAGCTTTTCTCACCATTTAACTTAAGTCTTCCTGTGAGTTCAGGGGTCTTGCTCCATTTGTTCTAATTATTCATGTCAATAGCGTTGTCCTCTGCTGGTGTGTAACATGCGTGTATCTCTACATCACATCCAAAATCCAATCACACGTTTCTAGTATGGAAATGCAAGTGTGATTTAAATTTTAAAAAACTGAGTAAACAAAAAAAACCCAACAAAACAAACCCAAAAAGCCCACAACCAACCAAATCCACCGTACAGGCCTGTCCTGAGCATAGGCATTGTAGACACTGAGTGTAGTGGAAACTGTTGGAAATAAAAGGGCCATGTGTCCGCCTTTAGACTGGTAAGAGGCTTAAAAGCTTTTTCCCACTTACTGTTAAGAAGCTTGGTGTATATGCATTTTTCTGTCTGTGCTTCCTGCACAAGGTATGAAAATAGGAGGTGTTACATCTCTGAGCAGGAGGATTTCCTGTTGCTGCAACTGTTTTGCTGGTGGCTAGATGCTGCTGTTACTTAAGTTCGTCAGGTGTCTACCTGAAACGCAAGGATATTGTCTTCTGGGTATGTCACACACACAGCCATCAGAGTAGCCATATGCTCTTTAGTTACAGCATGTGTAACAAAAAGACTAGTCCTATATATGACATTAAACACCCATTAGCTGGGCTTAGCTTTAATTTGGGACGTCTGAGGCTTGTGTAATTGCACCCTGTCTAGTATTTGCACTTCAGACAAATCACGCTGAGCTCGAGGAAGTTATCTTCCATGTTGTTTTTGGGTTTCATGTTTGCGCTCTCCTACGTGACAGATTCTTCTTCCCCTCTGGAACTTTTAGTTTGGCATTCATCTTGGACCTTGGGACTATCACTGGATAACCTTTTCACAAATGCAGGGAGGCTGGCACTGAAAGGGACACAATGTGCAACAAATTCAGTGAAGGGACTGTGGGTTTGTTCTCTTTCCGTGTACTGTATGTTCTGGTGGCACTTGGATATCTTGTGGGGGAAGGTATTGCAAGTCTGGTGCTGGGACTTCAAGATAAGAGAGTGGTTGCACTTCTATGTTGACTTTTTAGGATACACAATTTAGCTATTTGGGTACTAGCCTTCTGATTTTTAAATGGTTTAATGGACAGGAGTGATTTGAGCTCGCAGAGAATGAAAAGCACTTTGGAGACGATATCCCCTTCTTTCCCCCTCCTCACCCAACAAATTCCCTTTGATGTGAAAACGAAATAAAGACTGGTTTGAAAAAATTATCTTCATGGGGGTGGGAGAAACCCTTCCTGCTCTTGGATGAATGGTTTATTTGAATAAACTTCAGCCCTTCTGTGTGAGGAATGGCTGCGGACTGAGATGCTTTATTCTTTTTATTTCCAAAGGAAGGTTATGGCATCGGGGACGATGAATACTCCTGTGCGTACGATGGCTGCCGGCAGCTGATTTGGTACAATGCCAGAAGTAAACCACATTCCCATCCCTGTTGGAAAGAAGGTATTCAGTCCATCTGCTGCTGGTTATCCTAGCTGGGTTTCCGCACAGGATTTTTTTTTTCCTCTCTTGCAGGTGTCTAGAAAACGATTTGTTGGTAGGTGTGAACAGAGCAGTTGCTGCATAATCCTGGTGATACTAAAGGTTTAACAGTTACTGTGCATTTACTAGTATTTGCAGGGGTTTAAATGTACAAAGCGGGCATCGTGCTCTTTTTCCACAATCTGTGTAAAGAGAATCTTGTTGGTTAAATGCTCTTTCTTTTCATAGGCAGAGTGCAAATCATAGCACCAACTCACATTGCTAGACACTTAATCATAAGAGGTTTTTCCAAATGTTTGTAGTCCAACAAAACAGGGTTGAAATCTTCCTTTCTGGGTTGAAAGAGTTATTTTAGAGAAGGGGAAAAAAAACCTTGATCTCTGAACTAGATTTTTTGTTTTTAAGGAGGAGTTGCACTGTCTTGCTTACTTTAAATTCTTGGATAACTACTTGGACAGCAAAGTTTTGTTCTTGATCTCAGCTTTGAAATCTTAGTAGGAGTCTGTGCGTGCCACACTTGTGTGAACTGTGCCACCTTCACTTCTATTAAAAATTTCTCCCAAGGGTGGCTAAATTAAAACACCTCTTAAAAATAAATAGCAAAAGCATATTAGAAACTTAGACTTTAGCAAGTATGTGTTCTGAGAATATCTTCAATGGGCATAGAATAGCCAAGGAGGGAAAGTGTGCAGCTTTTTTCTGGCTTTGGCAAATATTCTGCAATGCTTATACAGCTAGGTAGTATTAATGCTCTGTCAGACTAAAATATTCTATGGGTTTTTTTCTGTTTTGTCATGGGTTTTTTTTCTTTAGTTACTGTCTATATCAATATTTCTTCCTCTGTGCTTTTGCAAGCAGTTCCTTTTAAAGTGAGACAACTCATAGTGAGATATGTGATACTTAAACCAATAACTGTTTCAGCTGTCAGCATTTAACAGAAGTGAAATCTTTCAATTATCTTTGTTTTGCATGTAAGGAGACACAATAGGATTTCTACTGGACTTGCAAGAAAAGCAAATGATCTTCTATTTAAATGGAAACCAGCTTCCTGCTGAGAAGCAAGTATTTTCATCTGCTGTGTAAGTGCATGCTCATTTGGAAGGACAGTGACCTGTAGGGATAATTGTTTTAATTATATGGTGTCTTTCCCATTTGAGATCTAAATTCATATTTGCTCACCTGAAGCCATCATTAAGCAGGTTTCCCAATTGAAAGTTGCTTAGAAATCGGTGAGAAGGATATAATTTTGCAGGTGGATTTCAGGGTCCAAAATAAATACTTTGGACCTTCCAAAGGCAGGTTCGGCTTGATGTTTCTACTGTCAAACTAGCCCAGCATTGAAACAGAATGAGGCTACAGCAAAGATGAACAAATTTCTAGTAGTGCTTGAGCAATTTTCGATCTTTTAAAAAATAAAGCTTCAGTCCTGTAAACGCTGAAGTGTGTATATTAACTTACTGCCGTTCCCTGGGGCCAGTTCCTGTAGTAGCATATGGAATATTCATGGGAGGACGTTTGTTGGTAGCATTACGGAAAGACGTTAGACTTATTTTGCCAACTCTGTTAAAATTAACACCTGGCGAACTCCTCTGACACTCTTGGAAAAGTTCAGCCTTTTAGTTCTGAAAGGATGAGCTGGTGTGATATTTGAGAAAGAAGCTTCCTATGCAGCTTAATTAAATGTTCCAGTACCTTTAAAATTAGTACTGCTAATAATTTCATTTACGTTTTCTCCTCAAAATGAAGTTGAAGATGCAAGCAAAGAGCAGTTCAGTTCAAAGAGTTGCAGAGTATCTTGTCTATTCAGCGTGCAGTACTCTGTTCTTCATGTGGAGTATGTCGTGTAGGTACTAAACAGATTCTACTACTTGGTTACAACTTAGGGTATTACCCGGCTTGGGCCCTGTCAGTAATTAAAACTGAAAGAGCTGTGGTGTTTTTACAAGGTGTCTGTGTGGCTGTGAAGAGAAGACAGCTGTCCCAAGGTAATCCTACAAGGGCAAGGAGGAGCAGATGGGCGTTGTGCTGAGAGCTCAGGCCTGGGTTCATCCTACGATGGACCTGCACAACAAGCATATGAGAGTTGCAAGCTCCCCAGATTCCTGCCTGCTGCAGTGCAGCAGCAGGAGCGGTGGGCACGGCAGTGTACCTTGCGGCTGGCACTGCTCCTCGCGACTCTGCGAAACAGCAGTTCTCGGGAGGAAAAATCCCATTTTTCCAGTGCTGAAGGAGATATCTGAGATGATCAGCGTAAAGAGGATCAGGTCGTGGGCCGTTCAGATGTGTGTATCTGCTCTTAGTGTAAGTGTGACTAATCCTAGCTGTAGAGCAGGCAGCCTTTATTGGCTGACTCAGTAGTAAATTCAGTAAGTGCAGAAGGTGAGAACTAAACAAGGGTGGTATGCGCAGCTGAAACTGGATGTGTTAGAGGTTTTTGTCCCAATTAGGTGTTGCACATTTCTGCTGAAGGAACTTGTGTCTTTGTTTCAGGGTATATTTTTGTCTGGTAATAGCAGTAACATGTGGAAAGCTCTATTATTGTTTAAATCATTCTAAAGTGTCTGTCTTTTGTTATGTTGCAGATCTGGTTTTTTTGCTGCAGCTAGTTTCATGTCCTATCAACAATGTGAGTTCAACTTTGGGGCGAAGCCTTTCAAGTATCCACCATCAATGAAGTTTAGTACCTTTAATGATTATGCCTTTCTGACAGCAGAAGAGAAAATCATTTTGCCCAGGTAATCCTCCTGTCTACTTTCAGTCTGTTTGCGTATGGAGAAATGGAATGCGTCACTTCCGAGTTGCACAGTCCTGTGTCGTGCCTAGCAAAGTTACCTTTTATGGGGTCACGCCTCCATAGGTCTCTTCCAGAAACGGATTAGACCATAGGCTCCAGTGCAACTTCAGGAGTAGAGCGGGAGATAAACAACCAAAATCCATTCAACTGAATTTTTTTTTTTTTTTGTAATATGAAGCTAAATTAAAATTAACTAGTACTGCACAGTTAACTGTTTTTAGTAAAAGTGCCTCCTGCTGCCTAAGAATGATTAGGTTGGTTGAGGAGGTAAAGTCTTAATTAAAAAAAGATGTCATATTTAAAATTGGCCTGATTTTTTTCATGTTGACAGCATGGAGGTACTGAATAATTGTAAGACTTGAAGTTGTCCTTCTTTTCTGATCCAGATTAAAATTTCCCCATTTGTGAACAATAGTACAGACAAAGGTTCTTCAAATTTAGAAGTGTTTTCCCACCTAAATATAAATCAAGCCAGACTGAAACAGGTTTGGATATGTTTTTCCTCAACAAATTTCTGGCAGGAATGAAAACTAATAGGTTTTTCTGGTTTAGGTCATTAGTAATAAAATAATTTACTGGAACACTAACAGTATACACTGTAATCTGGGATATAGCGTAACCCAGATTTGCAACTTTGTCTAAAGATGGCCCTCCATCCATGTGTGTGGTTGAAATAATCTTTTGTTGCTTCTAATTAAGGGGGGGGGGTGTTGGAGCTGGGTAAGGTGGGTACTTCTGGCTATAATAAAATTCAGAGACTGGTTTTGAATTCTCTAGCTGTTTGAGCAAGTGAATTAGGTACTTAAGTATCTTAATGTTTAAAAAGAATGCAAAAAAAATACCTTACTCTTGGATCAGAGTCGCACGTTGGCAAAGTCTGAGGCTTGTGATACTGCATTTATGCAGAGAAAACCAAATGCAACTTGCAATACCATTTTGTACTTGTGTATAGCCAGAGTAATTTATACCTGCACGTGACTGATTTAATCCCTGAAGGTGATCTGTTAGATCTCGCTCTTGGTCGGCCACCTTTTCAAGTGAAGTGTTCTTCTGTCTTATTAGTGTCATGTGCTGGATGAGGGGTTTGCAGTTTTTGGCAGACGCTCAGATGCAATTGGTATTGATGCCACTCTGGGACCGCTCTGGCAATGTTTAAGCATTAGCTGTGAGCGCTGTTATTTGATTGTGCCAAAGGTATAGAGAGAAACTGGGGGAAACTGGTTTGCTGTTGATGCCTGACTGGAGAAACTTGGCCTCCTGTGCTAGAGCCTACTTAATATGTGACAGCACCAAAAGGCTCCATTCAAGTTTGGACACTGTTGCTCTTTGTTTACACAAAGACCATCCCTGCCCTACAGCCTGAACTGTTTGGAAACGATAAGCCGACCCCAAGTTAAAGGATGGCTTTGATCTTAGAAGTGATAGGAAAAAATGGCAAGGGCCTGAGCGTACCCGAATTATCCATTGCAGGAGTAAACATAAACTCATGCAGAGTTGTGCTGAATCCAGTGCTTTGGTGTTGGAGCATAGTCTGGGCTAGGCACGTCACCCTGCCCTTGAACAGTTTTGGTGTGTAGTCTGTGTGATCCAAACTTAAAATGTCGTATTTCATCAAATGGGGGATTTTTATCCATTTACTCTCCCTTGTGGCCGTTGCCATACTGGGCTGTTGATTTTATTTTCAATTTCTGTTCTTTTGAACTGCGTTACTGCACTACAGGGTTTCTGAATTTTGTTGATACATGCGCTTGTGTGGTTTATTTTTTTCTTAACTCTTAAAAGTACACAGATATGAAAGAAGAAATTTTTTTTTTAAGTGTTCAGCTGTGGGAGCTAGAAGAATTGTAATCTAACACCCTCCTTGTCCCTTTCTGACAGAGCAGAACAGGGAGTCGAAAACTGTTCTGAACATCTCTGGGTGTGTTGACTCTTTTGTGGGAAGTGATGACTGATGCTTACCAGCACTAGTGCTGAGTAGCACAGGCAAGTGGTGCGTTGGCCTTGATGCAAGACTCGGAGTGGTTACGAATCTACCGTGAGCCAAGCTGATGTGTGTGTGGGGGGTCCTTTTCTTCAGACACAGGCGCCTGGCTTTGCTGAAGCAAGTGAGCATCCGAGAGAACTGCTGCACGCTTTGCTGTGATGAGGTAGCGGACACAGAACTCAGGCCATGTGGACACAGGTAAAAACTGTAAAAAACCCAACCAAACACATGCACAAAACCAAAAAAACCCAACACCCCCCCCAAAACAACAAAACCCCAAAACAAAGAAACAGAAAATGTGGGGATTTGACATTCAGCTTAATGAGACCAGACACACTCCCTGCTTGTCTTGGTTGACTCCCCAGCATAAAGGAAAGAAAGAATCCTTCTAAGGATGTGATATATACTGAAGTTAAGCATTGTATTCTCGCCTTTCTCCTCGCCCTACCCCTGAGCAGGCTTAATCCTTAACTCTGTGTTTGGGGTTGGGGACATACTGTGGATGCAGTATGATACGTGCTATCCCTGAGCTACCAAGTCTACTACCCTCATCTCAAAGATTTTGCTGAGGAATACTTGCTTAGTACTGGTGCTGTTGAAATCCAGATCACGTGAGGAGAGCAGAAAATTCAAATACTCATTAAATGTTCAACAAATAGATTGTCTCAAGTCACAAATTCCTCTGAAAGCTAAAAATGAGACAGCAGTATGAGCAATACAGTGTATAAGTAGCCTGCTAGGAAATTTAATCCAATGAAATCCGGTTCCTTAGTGTTTTCAGAGAGCTCGCAGAAGCAGTCTTGCCATGGGTCTTCTGTCTGGATGTTGCAAAGTTAAAAAGAGACAAGACGTGCTCAGCGGGCTGCAACAAGAAGCTGAGACAGCTTCACGCAGGGCACGGGGCTGCTGTGCTCCAGACCAGAGCAAGTGTTCAGATTAACAAAAGCATGCACTGGCAGTTTCAGGTCGGCAAGATGCTGAGCAGCCGGAGCTCCTCTCAAAGCCTGTGGATCCACAACACCTGACTTGCAATTCCTAATCTCCACACTGAAAGACTGATCTTGACTGTGTTTCTGGCAGGCTAACTGAGCTGCTTACTGCTTGGATTTTTTTCGTGTAGTTTTTCATGCTGTAAATGCAGGCTTTAACTGATTTTTCTCCTCCTTCAGTGACCTGTGCATGGAGTGTGCCTTGCAGCTGGAGACCTGCCCTTTGTGTCGACAGGAAATACAAACCCGAGTCAGACAGATCTCTCACATTTCATGACAGACGTGGAGAAATACCACAGACTTGTTTTTAATGAACTCCAACCAATACTGAAAGGGGAAAGCATCTCTAGCCAACCTTTACGCACATAGAACCATAGCCATGGCCAGACTTCATGCTAAACTGTAATCTGTTTATCTTAAAAATGAAATCTTTAATAAGCTATTTCAGGTTGCCTGCCGTGGGAACTGGTTTCACCAGTAAGGAGGACTGGTAGGTCAGCGCGCTATGGCTATTGGTTCCTCCAAACAAGACCATAGGAGAGCATCTCTCTTCTTCCCCCTTTCCGTCTTGCCTGTCGCAAGTGCTGAAAGAATTTGCACTGGAAGTACACATACAATGCATCTTAGAAGAGACAAGAAGTATCTCCTAAAGCAGGGCTGTTCTGTCTTGTGCTCAAAAGTCTCTGTTTTTGGCAGAAGTCAGTACTAAAAAGAGAATGCCAGTGCTTTCCTGTTTAATGTAGCCTCCTGCTGGTCAGTGACTCTGAATTTGCCGACAGTGGATATTAAACTGCTCAGAGACTTAATCCGTACGCAGACTGATTTGACAAGACAGTGTGGAGACTGTAGAGAAACTAACTTGTTTTAATAACTTGGTGATTCCAAAGAATGTTCTGATTTGTTTTTAAACGTTAAAAGATCGTTGGTATTTTCAAGTACATAATGTTTCTGATGCTTTTAACTTCAGTACCCACATTTTTTTGTGAGGATATAATTTTCAGGAGGTATTCTTAACTAATTATAATGCTGGACTGGAATTAATTTGATATTATGGGTATTTTTTAAGGTATCATCAAACATCTTTTTTAATCAGTGTTGTTTTTGAAAGTTATGTTCACTTTGGAAATATTGAGCTATCTTAGAAGATTGGAGGAGAATTTTGGGCCACTTTATTTAAAAAAAAAAAGTTATTCGAGTAGCAAATTCAGTCTTACTCTGTAACTCTCTAAAAATGCACCTTGCTTGCCACGTGTCAGTCCTGCTCTGAGCAGGCATGGGGCCACACTTCTTATTTTCAGTAGGGATCACACGGTTGGAGTCCCTGCTCCACTTTAATTACACATTTGTGACGTTTGTATGCTAAGGTTGCATTTCAGCAGGCAGCTTTTGACTGTTTTACCAGGTTTCCACGAGGAATCGGGGTTCACAGCTGGTGTCAGTGAAGTAGCACAAAAATCGGTGGAGTTATGCTTATTTTGCACCAACTGAGGATATGACTTGGTCTCTTCCAAGACTTGTACACGTTCCTTTTTTAAATTGTCTGGCTATATAGTAGAACTTTACTAATTCACACACAACTTACACCAAAAACATCCCACGTCTTGGTCGTGATTCAACAGCAGAGGCTGTTGTAGTGAATTCTCATGCTGCAATGTGTCTTATTTTTAAAATCATTTATTATCTCTATTGTACTGTCAACTGTTAACACGGCGGAGCTGAGGCTGCTTCTTCCCACTGAGCTTCCTACTGACCCAAAGAGGAGCCAAGCGCTCTGCACAGGGCCCCAGAATTAAGCTCTCTGGCAACTCCTTTCGCCTTCTGCCTTTGCTAACTCAAGGGTGCTGAATTTCATCCAGAGATTAAAAAAAAAAAGAAAAAAGTGTCTCCGTGGAACCTCTGGAGTACAGTGTGTGAATTAGGAAAGTTCTGTCCATCACTTTCTTGTTGACTTTTTTCCAAATATAGACTGAATCCAAAAACAGAGTGTTGGTTAGTCTTTTTGCCAAAATGTGAATTCTCTGCCACCTGGGATGCCTGCTTTGATTAACGTCAGGCTGGCAGATCTGTGCCACGGGGACCTCGCTCCTGCGCTGACTGTACTTCACATGGTTTTGCTGTAATCCACGTTGCCAGTCGGGGCCGAGTCCCGTCCTGCTCGGTGCTGAAGGAGCAAACACGTGAATATCATCACTGCCCCAGGGATCTTGGAATTTCAGAATCACTTCATGCTTCCAAACACCACGATGGGTCTTTAGCCCTAACGTCTGAAGACACTTTAGGGAAGAGGTGGAACAGAACCATTTTGAACTCTGCCTTAATAGATTCCAGTAACTTCAGGGCTTTGGTTTCCCTGGCCAGGATTCACTGAGGTAGGATTTTTCAGAAGTGCCTAGGACTCCTGATTGATATCAGCGGCTGCGTGACATTAAGCTCTTAAGGCCTAGGTCAACAAATGCGTCTAGGTGTCCAGTGTCCCCTCAAAACGGAGGTGACCGAAGAGCCTCGCTGCCTTTGTGGACACAGGACTAAGTGCCTGCATTCTTCGTGGAAAAGATGTGAACGTTTTGGAAACTTTTGCCTCAGACTGTCTTCCGAGCAGCGGGCACTGGGCCAATGGAGCCAGCGGTGCTGGAGGAGGGGGCTGCGCCGCAGAGAACTGTCCTGTTCATTTCACCAAGGGAAGGACCCTACACCTCGACGGGCTTTCTGCCGCCATCCGCGACCGGGGAGTCTTCGTAGAGCTCCGTCCTCTGACTGCTGCAGGGCTGGGGCCTGTGAGGCAGCAGCTCCGCAGGCCCTCATCGGGGGGAAACGAACTGTAGCCAGGCTGTCCGTTTAACAATAAAACCGTCTCGAAGGCTACTTGTTCTTCTGTAATCCTTCCGCTGCTGCTGCGAGCCGGGGCTCCGGGCGTGTGGGTTACCCCGCTTTCACCCCTGGCCGGGGCGCAGCTCGGCCCCCAGGCCCAACATGGCGGCGGGAGCCGCTTCCCGCCTGGCCCCATCGCGCTCTCCCATTGGCCCTTTGGGGTGTGGGCGGGCCCTCCGCCACTGCCCCTGCTCTCCCATTGGCTGCGGGAGGGGCGGAAGGAAGCGTTTCCCAGGAGACGGCGGGGCCGGCGGGGAGGTGAGCGTGGCGGCGGTGGGGGCCGGGCCGGGCCTCTGAGGGCTCTCTGGGGCCGGGGAGGGGGGTGACACCGCAGAGCTGGCGCCCGCTGCTCCCAAGGCAGAAGGCGGGGCAGCCCAGAGAGGGTGCGGGAGCGGGGAGGCCCCGGGAGCCGGCTGGGCCGCTTCGGTGGCCCGGGGTGCTGCGTGGTGGGGCGGCCGCGGGCCGAGGGCCTGGCGGGCGGGGGGGTGGCTCGGCGAGACCCGCGGGCCCCCTACTCCTCACCCCGCTGCGCTCTCTGGTGTCTCTGTAACGGTCGTGGAGGCTTCGGGAGGAGAGGTGTGAGGGTCACGTAAAGCCCCTCTGCAGAGACTGGCTGCGGGTGTGTGCCGTTCTGAGCCTGGTCTCTGCGTAGGTGGAGAAAGTTCCTGGAGAACTGGGGTTCTGGAGCAGCTGCAGCCATGGAGGAACGCGGATTTGAAATTCCTGCGTCTGAAAATTAAAGGACCTCTCCTGATTACTGTTTGAGAAGCGTACGTGTGGTGATTGAACGCTTGAATTTGTATTAATGCCAAGTCGCGTGTTATTTCTTAGTGCTTTGTCCGAGAAGAAGCAGTAACCCCGCACAGCAGCAGTGCAGCAGATTGCCTTTCCGCCCCGCTGGTGATGCGCTAACGATGGAGACTTGTGATGAAGAAAACCTCGATGTAGCCATGTGAGTATGCTACGTACCATGTCAGATTTTCAATAAGCTAATTGCTAGTTAAAATATCTTAATGGGAATATAATTACATGAATGGATTTACACCATGCTGATTAGCAGATTCTGCCACTTAGGAGAACAAGAGCACAGAAAAATGCAAAGCTCCAAGAGGGAATAACATCGGTTCAGAGTCTGGGTGAAATCAAACTAGCTGTAACTGCAGGGATGTAGCACTGGATAGCCCTGACTGGGTGATGAAAACCAGCTCTGTAAGGCTACAGATATTTTTGTGTGTGTTCATTTTAAATTCAGAATTTCTCCTTTTCAAGAGCATGTGTTGTTGTATATCACGTATTTGAAGAAAGGACTATTTCTTGGAGTTTGAATGTGCTCCTTCTAGGCATGCGAGGCCTTTTACAGGTGGCCTCAACCAAGTTTTACACTGGTGGACGCTAGGACGCAGCTTCGCCCCATGTTTGTCTGGCATGCTCTGCTCCTAAAGCTCTTGGTGGAAGGGGACGCATGCCTCTGTCACTAGTTCGTGGATATAGTTCTTTCAGCGTACGGACTATCGTTGATGGCTGTGTGCCGGGGCTGCTTCTGCAGCACAGCTTGTGCTGGCCTAGGCATGGTGAGGCGACCGAGGCTGAAACCACAAGGTTTGCGAGTGCGTGTTTCTTCAGGTTTGCGGATGCAGGTGTGTTGCTAGAGAGATGAAACCGCTGCTGTTTTGGAACAGTTAAAATTCCATTGCTTATCCCACAAGCTTAACTGAGGTTTAAATTAATACTTTAAATTTTCTGTTGCTGTTAGAATGAGCTGTAAAACCAATAGCAGCACTGTTTTGGAGCAGGGAAAAACAGAGTGGAAATCGTCCATAGCAGAATCTCTTGTCTTTGCATGTAAGTGGCAAGCTCTGTGCGCTGTTGCCTGAAGTCTGAAGCTGATGCTCAGGGTATGTGGTGCTGGGACTGTGTTGTGCCTGCTCCTCTCCGGGCAGTGTTGTGTCCTCTGATGGGAGAGCATGCTTTTCCAGCCCCTTGTCTCGTCTTCGCTTGTCTCCTAGGGCTTAATAGATCAGAAATGTTGCTAGAACATCACTTGATGAAGAAATGTCTCTTTAAATCAAATATCTTTTCATTTTTCCGGGTCAGAACAAGCCCTGTGGCTCACTCTACTTAAACTGTCGGTTAAACTGTTGTTGGATTAATTTCCCTGGACTATTATTCAGTAGCAAAATAATGAGGTTTTTTTTAAAACTTAGTCTGAAAGAGTGTTCTGCTCTGTTTACTAAAGAGAAATTTGAAAGAGAATGAGAGAGGCATTTAATTTAAGTGGTGCTTTTGCTGATCAAAGCAAACTTTATTCTTGGAGACAAACATCCTGTGAGGCTTGTTTCCCTCACGAGAGGGGAAAAGAGCCTGTCTTTCCTCTCCTGGAGAATATAGGAAGAGCTCATTCTCCACTAAAGATGAGCTCTGGGTGCCAAGGAGGTCCTGTGGATTATCTAATGTGTCTGAACAAGCTGCACAGTAATAGACTTAGTGGGGGTATCCAGAGTCCTGAAATGCTGATACCAAAGGTATCTTCCCTGGCTGACTTCGGATCCATGGTGTTGTTTAATATTTGCTCATGATTCAATGAGTTTAGGAGATTATGCCATTTATTTGTAGCATGCGGGGATGTTTCTTGCGTAAGAAAAATATTTCAGTTTCTTCAGTTATAGAATATTGTGTATACATAGCGTTTCAGTGGTTCCACAAGACCAAATATTTTACAATATGCTCTAAAGTGTCAAGAGTTCTGCGATCACCACGTAGAGCTACACAGGGAAGAGAGCAGAGGGAAAGCTTGTGGTAGCATCTGGGATTTGTGGGTTGGAAAATGCTTGATTTGCTATTCTAAGTACGTGCTTTACATCCTTTTGCACCAGGACTGGAATTACCTTGACAGTAATGCCAGTAAAACATTTTTTTTTTTCAGTTAGGCACCTTACCAGGGGTGAAGTACAGTAGAGGCCTGATGAGAATCCCTGTGAAACAGTCTTACCATCAGTGTGTGGATTATTATTTTGTAGGTTGAAACTAGGAAATTATTCACTTATCTTGTAATTACTGGGCTTACTTTTGATAAGGCTTTTGTTAGCACTTTTTAATTTTAAATTTTATTTCTGCTGTGGTTGAAATATGTATTTATGCAGTACCATCTTTGTTTTCTTGCAGCTCCTCCCCTTCTGATGCAGAGTTTGATGCAGTTGTTGGGTATCTGGAGGACATTATAATGGGTAAGTTCGACATGTAGTTATAGCCAGCAAGACGAATGATAGACGTATTGCAGGCTGCCCTGCTGCTAGCAGTCAGAGCCAAATAAGCCCCTGCCTGCTTCGTGGAAGCTGTCCTGCCTTTGTTTCCGTGCGCCCATACTTGGCAGTGTAGTAAAAACATGCACAAAAGTCTTTTGTGTGCCGTTTGCACAAGAGTGTGCTTATGAGTCTTGAAAATTATCCTCTGCGCCACTGCAATACACTATGTCACAAATAAACAGTCGAGACGCTCGTAAATCTCACACAGATATCAAAGCTTTCTGGAGTTTTTATACCCTTTTACAAAGGGGATGAAAGAAACTGTGAGAGGAATCCTTCCCCTCCCCAGCCCTGCCCGAGGCCCTCCAGAGATGTTTGCCAGGGTGTTTGCTGCCGTGATTTGTCCCAGCAGTTTGCTGTAGTGCCTTGCTGGTGCGGCTGCAGGCAGCCTTTTGTAATCCGTGATGGAAAGTGCCCGTGCTGCGGGTTTAAGCACGTTGTGCCTCGCTGTTTGTTTCCTCTGTCTGCAGCGGTGTTGCATAACTGGAGACGGTGTCGTAGTGCCTTGTCGCTTTGTGAGAATGTCCTGAGTCGCTGTGTGTGCGCCCGCGGCTGGAGCGTGGCAGGGCCGGTTGAGGGCGGGATGTTGAGCAGTGCCCGTCTCTTCCCGGAAGCGTGGGCAACGAGAGGTGCTACATTCTCAGGACCGCAGTGTTAACTGAGAAGTCCGTGTGTGCAGGGAAGTAGTTTACAAGGTGCCGAGACAGAATTCATGCTAATCAGCCGTCAGCTGCTTCGTAACCTTTCTGATCACATCCTTCCCAGAGGGATGTAGATTCTGCAGTCTCGGTTTGCCCGGTGGTGTAGTTGAATCTGGAGAAATGCAAACTAAACTGATTTTGAATATGTTTGCGTTTAGAAAGCTGAGACTGCTGTATTTGAACACTGCATATAATTAAACCTTGTATTTATGCCTGTTCTGTTGAATTCAGTGGTGACCTGCCATGTTCAATTTCATTTTTGTTTCCTTCCACAACTGGAAAAGAAAAATTCTCAGTGGTTGAAAACAAATCTGAGAGTTCCACTAGTATTTCTGAATTCAAGGAGAAAAAATTACTTTGAGTTCTTGTAGGGAAGAGGCAATCACTTTTGTTGACTTGAGAGCCTGAACAAAAAGGGGTTCAGAATAAACGACCTCACTAATAAAGTGTAAAGCAGAAGGACTTCTTTGCTAATAGTAAGTGTAAATGCTGCCCTCGGCCAGCAGCCTCTGTCTTCTCCCGGCTGGGGCAGAGTTGGTGGCTCGGCGGCACTGGTGTGACCGGCTCTGCACGTGTGCTGCGCTCCATGAGTACAGCCGGGCAGCGGAGGCTGGTGAATGCGGGGTTTGTCTTACAACCAGGGTGACCAAACTCCTAACTGTGTGGTGTGTTTTTGTTGTGACCCAGATGATGATTTCCAGTCGATACAGAGGACGTTTATGGAAAAGCACTACCAGGAGTTTGATGACTCAGAAGAAAACAAGCTCGTCTATACTTCTATTTTTAATGAATACGTAAGATACTTCTTCCTATTTTCTGCATGTATTGATTTTCTGTTTTTTTTAAAGGTTCAGGTCCTGTATTTCCCCCTTTATAAAATACTGGGTTTACACGGGGCAGAGCCAACATACTGCCTGCTGTCTCTTGTGTGATCTGTGAGCAGCAAAGATGTTTGCTGGAGCTCTAGGTTCCTTTCCCTTTGTTGCACCTCAAAACTTCTACAGGTGTTTTGTTCTTACCAGCAAAAATGTTCAGCCCAGTGCCTCGGTGGTGGTGTGAATAATTGAAGGAGCACAGCCCAGCTGAGGAATCTGCAGTCGTTTGCCCCGTGAGGACAGTACACAGTGTCAATGAAGTGTCAGTGTGAGGAAGATGCGCTGTTTGGAAATCTGCTCCTGAAATTTGTTATGATGTTCTTGGGGTGATTTGTTTGTTTTTTTCAGATATCTTTAGTCGAGAAATACATTGAAGAAAAATTGGTCGATCGGATTGCTGGTTTTAACATGACTGCTTTCACAATGTCATTGCAGTAAGTTTCTGCTTTGCTTTTGGTTGGGGGGTAGGTCGTGTGCTTCTCAATTAACTCTGTTTATCTAGATTAAAACTTAGGTTTGACAGTTCTCCCTTTAGAAAGGGGTTCCTCTTTAATTAAAACAGAAGAAAGTCTTGATGCATGCAGTGACTGACCACTTTTCTTGCCTTCAGCATGTTGTGCTACTCTAAATTTCTGAACTGTTATGCTGAAATACATTGGGGTTTAAGGAGTAGGAGGAGAAATTGGAATGAGAATACCAAAGGGTTTTCTGCATCGTTGTCACATAGAAGCCAGACCCTTAAAAGGTTGGGTCTCACCTATCTCCTTCAGTCTGCGTGCTGGGCACTGAAATAGCCTGGTGGTCTTTCTACAGTCATGTGATACAATGTCTGGCTTGTCATTTTAGTAAAAGTGTTCAGAGAAAAGTTTCATTTGTCGTAAGCTTTTGCCTTTGGTTGTTTACCTTGACCAACTTTGGGAAGAGGTCACTTCTGAAAGATCGCTGGTTTCCCCTTGAACAAGAAAATCAGGTCTCATTGGGAACTGAATATCTTACAATATTTGCATCTGTGTAGTTTTTTAAAAATAAAACGTTGGGAAGTTACTGTTAATACACATAGTATGCTTGAAAGAGAGACTGTTTAAGGTAAAGCTCCTTCTGATAAGAATTAAATAATTTAAAACAAACAACCCAACCCTTGACTGTTACAAAAGTCTTGTTGAAATATGCCGATATGAGCAGAGTCTTTCTCCCAAAACGTTTTTGTCAAAAGTCCTCTGCTGAGTATTGTCAGTACGGTCCCCTGTTCTTGAGGGATGTGTTTGAGCATTCTGGGCTTCTCCCCAGCCTTTCTCGCTTTTTGAGGGGCTGTCTGGCTGTTTCAGTGCTCAGGACAAATCAACGGCCAAATGCTAGTTGAGTGTTACTTCTGTGGACTTACAGGTCAGTGTCTTGGTCTGGTTTTCAAGGACTGCTGCTGTGATGCTCTTACATCTTGGATTTACATAAATACAATATATAAATGCGCTTGGATTGGGAATGCTATAAGTTAATGCTTGGCTAAAGTTTTGCTTTATGAAAGACCCCGTAATAACATTCTTGTTTAAATTTTGATATTGTTCTATTTGTCCTGGTATCCTTTTGACCTCATACCGTTTTAAAATAAGAGTTTATTTACCACGCAGTTTTCTAATTCCCCAACTACTTCTCTTTACAGGCAGCACAAAGATGAAATGGCAGGTGACATATTTGATATGCTTCTCACATTTACTGACTTTCTGGCTTTCAAAGAAATGTTCTTGGATTACAGAGCTGTAAGTATGTCACGTTGTTTATTTTCATTGGCGTAATGGCTTTTGGTTTTGTGCAGCTCTGCCTCAGAGTATCGAAGGAAGTGTTATTACAGTAGGCAGCAGCATTTATTCAAAGGCTGTGCATGGTCAAAAGGAAAATAACTTCACTAGGTGGCTATTTAAACTCAAAATGCACATTTAATAATTTCTGGAGAACAGGAGTGAAGCTGACGTGTAGAGCAGTTCTTCAGAAACATGTTTTTTTCTGTATTTTTGAATGTGGATTTCCAACTGAGCGTAAGGGAACACCTTCTTACCGTGATGGTGTCAGAGTGCTGGCACAGATTTCCTGGAGAGGTTATGGAGTCTCCATCCTTGGAGACACTCAAAAGCCGTCTGGACGTGGTCCTGAGTGGCCCTGCTTGAGCAGGGGGTTGGACAAGATGACCTCCGGAGATCCCTTCCCGCCTTGACTGTTCTGTGATTCTATGATACGTTTTCTTAATTTTTATTTTGTCTTCCCAGCCAATCCAAAATTAGCTTTTTAAGCTTATTCCATTTGTATTTCTCCTTCTCTCTGTCCAGGCTAGAGAAACAAACAGAAGTATGAAGGTTTTTGAATGAGCTTTTTCCTAGGGAAATGAAATCCCTGTAAGCACTCCCCAGTGTTTGTCCAGTCACGCTTAACAAAGGAGCAGCGTTGTTGTCAGGGTTGTTCTGTCCTCTGCCACCTCACCCCACGCCATGAAGTTCTGTAAAAATAGGGGCAGGTTGAGGAGAAAGAGACAGTCTGTGTCTCAGCAGCAGGAATAGTTCCAGTCGGGGTTTGCACCTTTGGGGTCCCCTGAGAGGCAAACCACAGCAGTTGGATTTCACCAGTTCCTCGGGCGCTGGCTGAGTCCGCCTGGCTCAGGTCTCCGCTCGGGCCTGGGCGGGCGGCTGGCAGAGCGGCAGCAACCTTGCTCCCACAGATTGCTGTGCAATAATGTCTTTGTGAGGTTTGGGTTCACCCACAGATAGGAGTGGGAGAACATAAGTGCGCTGCTAGGCATTTTCATGTCTCGCAGCAAGCTGCGTGCAGTCACAGACGCTCAGGTAACGTGGTTTTGTATTGATTTGATAGAACAAACAGAACACGAATTGCCTGTTTCCATTTTTTGAACTGTTTATTCCAAAACAGCATTGAGTCAATGATTTCTTTTTCTTCCGTTTTTCTAGGAAAAAGAAGGTCGAAATCTGGATTTAAGCAGTGGACTGGTGGTGACTTCATTAAACAAATCATCAGTATCCTCCTCCTAGAACAGTTTATGCACTACTTTCCTTGTCTGGCTGAGTGCTGCTGCTTTCGTTTGGACATTAAAACACTAAAGGTCATGTGAATCAAGGTGCTTTTACGTGATGAAAACTCATTCACCCTCCAGACTATACCGTCAGAGGCCTGATCCTAGAAACATCTGTCTGTGAATTCTGCTTGGTGTTCAGTGACCACTGTTTAGGTTTTGGCTGCCGCCGGCAACAAAAGCGCCACGTGGCTGCCCCTCCCCCCGCCGCTGTGCGGAGGAGAATGTAAAGAAACAGGCAGAAAACTGGTGTGTCGGGATAAGGGCAGTTTAACAGAACAGCAAACAAAGGGAACAGTAACAACAACGATACAGATAAGGAGAAAACACGACAAAACAGACCGCAGAACAGACCCGCTCTCT
>Ga0065711_1035558_pt1 | contig 22141 bp, 14 predicted proteins | sample Hoacrofraction12_FD_59098 | JGI IMG/M metagenome (GOLD analysis project Ga0065711, IMG submission 59098) | Hoatzin crop microbial communities from Cojedes, Venezuela - Epithelial fraction 12 v2 (version 2) | ecosystem: Host-associated > Birds > Digestive system > Esophagus > Crop | place... | reverse complement strand
CCACCAGTTTCTGCCTCTTTCTTTCCATTCTCCTCCGCACGCCGGCGGGGGGAGGGGCGGCCGCGTGGCGCTTTTGTTGCCGGCAGCAGCCGAAACCAAAACACAAAGCTTCTCTGAAGCTTCTCATTAAAACTTGATGGTCTAAGCACGGGTGTGAGGACCCAAGTCCCGCAGAAGCAGCAGCTACGTGTCCAGCCGCCAAGGGAAGGACAGAAGCCGCACAGCCCCACATACACTGGAAGCAAAGGCTCCGTTTTCCTCTCAGTGCCCAAGGCAGGATGATGCAGGTTCCCAAACAAAATGCCAAATACTTTTTGTTTAGTAAGAACGTGGCAGTGAATCCACTAGTTCCGTCTCATCACACAGAGGGTGATCATCTCATTCCCCCAGTCTGGGTAATACAAAACCTCTCCGTCACAGTAGCGGCGCAGACAGCCCTCCCACTCTCCAGGGCCTGTCACCTCCTTTGCCCAGTGCTGGCTCTGAAGCTGGCAGAGCAAACTGCTGGCTCTCCTAAATCCTGGGGTTTTCATACCTAAGTTATGGCAGGGTTATACATAAAGAAAATTAATTTTCTCTTTGCTACTTTTTAAAGAGATGATATTTAGAAACAACAAAAATAAGGGAATGTACTTGTTTAGAGACAAACAAACTGCACCTTCAGGCCAGAAGGCTGCCATTTCCCCACGTTTAACTATTACTGCCTGCAAAGACAAAGCCGTTAGATCTTCCAGTGGTCAGAGGTAAGAGCAACTGCTTTGGCAGAGGTAAGATCACAGTGCACATCGCTGTACCAGACTCGTTTGGTGCTGCTTTTAGAAAGCCAGGCAGGTCAGCTACAGTACAAAACTTGCTTCATCATGAATTTCAACACTGCGCATACTCAAAAAAACCCTGTTCTTAATCAGGCCACAAATGAAGCATTTTCTTTGGAATCGCCCCTTGCTAATTCACAGTTTTTATCTGGAGGCTGGGGATAAGCAGACCTCTTGCCTTCGCACGAAATACCGATTTAGAAAGTGAGTGGTGTCTGGACTCCCGCTAAACGCCGACTGCAGCACACCCTGCCCCTAGACGAGAACAAACTCCTTCCAGCCCTGGCGCGGACATCAGTGTTTGTCTTCTGTCAGCCTGCTCTCACCAGGAATCGGGGCTGCCGCCTGCTCTCGATCACCGCAGGCTCCAGCATTCCTTTGCTTGAAGGCTCAGAGGAACACCTAAAATCTCTCAAGCAATTTAGGCAACTTCTCTTGCATATCGCAGGGTCTCAGCCACATACCTGATGAGCTCAGGGCTGTGAGGATTCTCTCTTCTATACCCGACACGCAGCTTGGAACATGCTTACGTTGCCTGCTAGAGAAAGCAGCTGCTGGCTTGCAGAGACTTCATTGCCCGAAATACCTACTGAGCCTGCGTTGATGGGGATGGTTTTTTCGGATGGGTGAAAGCAGAGGAGGAGGCCTGGCTCCAACATGCACTAATTTTCCAATTCAGAAAACAATTCTAGGGTGGCTTTAGGGTTCCCACATCAGTGCCATAAAGGAAAGTGAACTGTTGTGAGCCGAGTCCCCTTACTGCGCCGACATGATCCGCTCTTAAAATTTACTAAAACCTGTGAATTGCCATCCCGACCATCTAAAGGGAAGATAGCCAGTTAACAGTTCCTTAGTTATGTATCTGACAGAGCTGTTTTCTCCCAGCAGCGTCTCAGAGGGTGGAGGAGAAATAAGTGTGAGCTGTGAGGAAAGCAAGAGGATGCCACAAGGGTTCTATCAAACTGCCAGGGAAAAAGCAATAAAACCACTGGGCTTCACTGTTTGTTTGGGTTTTTTTGTAATGTCGCTGAGCATGAGGAGGGAACAGGAGTGCAGGCAGCAGCGCAGCCTGAGCAACCACAGCTGAGCAAAAGGATCTCTTGCTACATTTCCAAGAGGCACACAGGCTAAGGATTAGTGATAGTCCTCAAGTGTTCCACAGAAAACACACACACACACACACATATGCACGCACGCGCACACACACACACACACACACACACACAAATTATATATATCTAAAGGCTGAAGCTCTGGAGACCATGAAAAACAGAAGGCAAACAAAATAAAAAGTGTAGACAAGGGCAGAGAAGTAAAAGAACTTCACATAGCAAAAATGTTTGGGTGGAGTAAAATTAGTAAAGCATTTGCTTAGATTATAGAAGATATGCGTATAAATGGGGGGTTTTTTTAGTGACTTAAAAATCAGTGAGATAGTTAAAATAAACAAAAAAGGATTAAGTGCTTGCAAGAGCACCCATAGCAACAGAATCAGAAAAACCATCAGCATCTGTACTCTCCTTAAGTTTATAAAAAGGATACTGAAACTGTAATTGCCTAGACAGCATAGCAACCGCCTCCTAAAAAAGGGAGGTATCAGACTCATATGAAAGAATCCTTAGCACAAAGTGTATCAACTGGGTCATGAACCATGTGAGAAATTCAAGGCCATTCCTAGTTGCCAGGATTGGTACCTCGGGCACAAAGCGGATCGGCATCAGGCAGTCAGCCTAGGGAGAAGCTCCGAGGTGACTCCCAGAGGCTGATGTGTTCTACGCTCACAAGACACACACAACAAACTGAAGTGCGTGTATGGTGGAAGAGGCATCAAGATCAACCTCAAATACCGAATGCTCATTTATGTTAACAAAACAAAAGAAAATCCAAATTAACTACAGATTGAAATACTTCTTCATACACAGGTTTTTGGCATATCTTCACGCTGGGTGGACCACAGACATCTGATTCCTAGGAATGCAAATAACCTCACACAGGCACTCCACCGACACTAATCGGTCGAGAGCTTCATTTCTGTCCACCAACATTTCAGCTGTGCAGCTGGATATCGGCATCTCACTGTTAGCAGTGACACAAAGCAGTTATTAGAAGTGGCACAGAGAGGAGAAGTACGAGTGGCTGATCAGACAGCAATAAGAGCATCTTTTCCTATTACCCTCCTCTAAACTTACTCTAAAAAGCTGTGTTGAAGTTTGCTGGGGAACCTCTCACACCAGCTACAGAGCTCTATAAATAATTCCTATGTTTGAGCCAGTTGCTCACTGGTCAACTACAGGCAGTCTATTAATATTTGTTCCTTTAATTATCGTAGTTACTTAGTAATCATTGCATCGCCTCTACTACACAGAGCATACCTAAGTAAGCAGATTTCTGCTGGAGCTCAGTCAGTCTGTGCAGTCGTTCTTCGTTCTTGCCTTTCAACTGATCAACATCGAGGCTGAAGCTCGAGCGCAAAGAAAAGCTGTCAGGCTGCAGCGTCTGGCCCGGTGGAACATCCTCCTGCAGAAAATCAAAAAAATGCACAAATCCCTCAGACAAACAGCATCCATTTCAAGAGGGGAAATAGCTATGAATGCACACTCTCAGTATCCATATCGTCTAGCCACTAAGGAACCACAGGCACTGTCTGACGTTAGATCTGTGGTCCACCTTCATATTTCATCATACGTACCACACACTCCAAAGCTTTCTGCTTTGTTCGTCTCCTCTCCCTTGCAGAAGGTGGAAGCTGCGGTGATAAATTAACGTCTCCTCCAGCAGGAAACATTTCCCCATTAGCACCTGGAAAAACAGGTAAAAGCATTTGCAGAGGAATCAAAATACTAGGCAGAGTTTTGAAATGAGCCAATACATTGTACTTGATTTAACCACAGGAATCAAAGGAATGTATTCATTAGGATATCGTGCTGAAGCCAGTGATAATCCAGATGCAGACAAAAGAACAAGGTATCACAACAAGAGCCAGGGATGAACCCCAAGCAAAGGCAAGGAATGTCCTGAGATATATACTGAGTTCTCTCTTATGTAGAGGATAAGGCATTTCACACCCTGCAAATCCATCAGCCACCTTACTTCATCGTATCTTGTTTATACCGAGGCCTTTAAAGAAAAGGAGTACTCAAATGAGTATAGTAACTCTGCTTGAAGAGAGAACACCAGGCAAAATGGAGGCATAAAAAGATACAAACATGCAATAAATTACGTGTGTAAATCTGTTACATGGAATAGATAATGTTACATGGAATGATAATGTTACATAGAACATGAGAACATAATCAATGCCTTAATCACAGACCCACAGTCATATCTTAGCCTTTTTACATAATAAAGTGTGAGAATCTGTTCATACAAAAATAACTAACTAAATTTTTGATTATACCTCTATCACATTACAGTGGGGGAAGTTCAATCTGTTTTTATAATCTAAAAGAACCCTAATGTGGTGTCGCTGCTTCACACTATTTTTGCCTGTTTCCCCTTCCTTTGCTGATTCTGGAAACTACTCCAAACACAAACTGCTTCAAACAGATCCTTTTTTCTCTCCAGGACCAGTAACCGCTGCTTGGGGGCTGGTTTATGGCATTGCCGCTGTCTTGGTGCCGACAGTGGGCTCCATTTTCTAGCTCAGTCCCTCTAGCACCTCCACGAATAGAGTCTCCCAGAAAAATAAAGGGCTCTGCTTAACAAAACCACCGCAGAATCTGCTACCACCAATTAACAGCTTGCGACAACAAAGTCACCTTTTGGAAAGGCTCTTAGTCTAGTACGACATATTAAGTTTAATAAAAGAAAAAGATAAATGTGTGTAAATATATATACACATACACACAAACACACAGAGTACTGAACAATTCTGCAGGATTTGTCTGAAACAACATACTGTGACATTAAAAATAAACCACAACTGTGGAAAGAATGGGTTTTTCAGTCCCTAGCAATTTGAAAACAAATTTTAATGAAATTTTTTATATCATTCACAAGCTTCAAAGATCTTCAACTTAAATTTTAAAAGTAACGATGAAACAATTATTTCAGCTGAACAGTGAAATATTTTGAAAAATAAAATCAACTGATACCAAGGAAGTTCAGAGAAACAAAGACATTTTTAAAAATTCTTCATAATATCAGTTGATTTCTCCCTGGAAATAAAAATTTTATTCCCCTCTCCTCTTTTCCCTCCCCCAGTTTCACCAAAGGTACTCGTGCTCTCATCACAAATATTTCAAGTAAAAAAAAAAAAAAAAATCACAGCACAATTTTGAAATGGTACCTGGCTATCAATCCACTTACCAGAATTCTAGTTACAAGATCAGTTGAACTTCATTATATTCAAAGTAGTGCTACTACTCAGAATATGAAAAATTGCTTAATCATGTGAACTTATCACAACAGAAACAAAGTACAAGCTAAAGAAGAATTTATTTGTTCCTTTAGTGTTCAATCAGTACAAGGTGTTGCTACCTGTTCCTTTACGCATCTATCATTCACAGGCGTGCTTTCAAATCACCGCATGAAGACTGATGAATTCTAAGCTTTCAAGTGAGGTAAAAAAAAAGGGAAAAAGAAATTGATGAACCTCTTTATTCCTAACTGCCTCAAATTCCTGAGCCCCAGGAGATAAAGACAAATTCATTTGCAATGCTGACATCTACTACAAAATTGACTTAGATTTTAAATCCATGTCAAAAAAAAACCCCAAAAAAACAGAGGGTAGTGATCAAATACACCACAAGTATTTCACAAAAGGCCCTCCGACAACGTGAGCAGCACAATTCGCAGCGAAGGCAGCCCACAGACAATGAGAGTTTGTATTTGTCATTTCAGGGATGGAAGTCACCAGATTCATGTTCAGAATTTTAATAGCTATTTATAAATCCCAAATAACAGAAAGGGTAACAAAGTTTTAGTTAGTGCCTACAGCTCGGTATCGGGGCGCATGTTTTTCACTACAGTCATAAATGATCTGGGAAAAAAAGAAAAAAGGGGCGATGAATAGTATCGTATGTTAACTCCATCAGAACCAGCTGGATGGGGAGAAAAAGGAAATAGGAGAGAGGACTACAGATATCACGAACCTTGTGAAGGTGGTGAATAAAACCAAGGAGCACCCCATTACAGGGTGGCAGATTCAGAGCAGATGAGAAGAGATAGTTCACAGAAGGCCCAGTGTGGAAATTTATCCACACAATACCACTGAAGGTAAACAATTAGATTAAAAAAATGCCAATTCCGATTCATGAAAGACAACCTATAAAGAGCCAGCTTAGCAAGGCTTACTACATGCAGACCCCGAGCATCAGACTCGAGAAGCCCCTGAGCTACAAGCCGCTGGAGGAGCTTGCTGCAGCATCGCTGCATGCCTGCCCTCCGCCTCAGATTCTTCCCCATGCACCTGTTCTGGCTACTGTTAGAGACAGAATATTTGGCCAGATTCTAGACTGATGGACTCTCCTAAAGCATCCTTTCCTCATTTGGGCTCTAACTGCTGAACAGTATTTCCTAACCTGAAGGAGAACGTATTGCAGATAACAGAGAGGACCAACTGCACTGAACGAGCCTGAAAGCCCCATCCCGTGCCCTCCCCAGTGCCAGGTTCTGTCCTGCACTCCAGGACTTGCACATTAACAGAATAAGCTTGAATACATTTCAAATGAAAAATTCTGCTTCTAAGCGAAGCCAGAGATAACAATCATCGGTATACAGAAACATATCTAGTTTCATTAAAAAGCACTTGCAGGAATCTCGCTGCATCTCCCCTACAACAAAGAATAAAACCTTGTAAGATTATTTCCCATAGATGATTGAAGAAAAATTCAAAGTACTGTAATGCTTACTAATGGAAAATAACACGTAGAGGCCTCAGCTGGTTGGGTTTTTTAAAAAAGAGAAGTTCTAGCCTTATTATTTCCAGTGACTGAAAACAAAACACATCTGAAACAGCACTTCTACATACATGCATATAAAGGTTGAATACAGAGACAAAAGACAATGTGAGAAACAGTTCTTTATATAAAAATCTTAAGAAAACTAAAAATAATCTACTTCAGATGATTAAGAAGTGACAAAGTTTACAAGTACGATGTTGCAAGTTATGTGAAATGAAGTAATGTGTGAACAGCGGAAGAGTAATTTAGAATGAATCACTATTTTATACCCATATAATCACATTTAGAGTCGAGCATGCTTGTAAAACAAAAGAATAAAAATGAACAGAATCGCTGGCTGCCCGACAGTTATATTTCACTATGGACAGCTCATAATTGTAAGCTGTGATTGCTAATACATTATTTTATTTGCTGCAGAACAATAGAAGAGCATTGCATATTCTACCATTGTAACACATCTGGCTGAACAAATATTAGCTTTTCCTTGTGCAAAGCTGGGAAGATGTCAAAAAAATAGCTCCTTGACAAGGCTAACATCCCAGTCAGAGCACACTGAGCACAGCAAGACGCTTTCTCATGAAAAGATGTGAAGTGGTACAATGCAAGTGAACAGCATCATTAATTTTAGGTGTGACCCACACAAATATATTGCCTTATCTGCATTTTAATTTTGAGACATAATTTTCTAATACTCTAAAACAATCACCATAGCTACACACACTGCAACTTTTAAAACAGTAATAATCATTTTAGAGACACATTATTAGATTGACATGTTTGTACATTCATAACATGATTAAGGGGAGGTATAAACTCACCAATAAAAGCGCTATCCGATTCCAACAGCGAATTTCTCAAGAATTCATCAGAGTCATTCCTGAACTACAAAAGTGAAGAAGACGACATGCAAATTCAGGTGCCTCAATAACTTTCTGGGGCCAAATTATAATTAACGTAAATTAATCGCCAAACTTCTGCAAAGCAAACAGCAGCTCTACAGCGTTCTGTACTACTCCCTACTTTACGGCTAGAAAAAAACTATACATTTTTAAAAATAACTCCTGTTCTCTTTAAGCATTAGGGTTTTTTGACTTTTCTATAGTAATCCCACTTACTGAAATTGCCTACACGTGGCACCAGTTGTGGTGAGTTGTGCAACACAGACGTTTCCGTCAAGAAAAACATCCTCGTCACTCTGCTTGAGTTTCAAGTCAGCACTAGAAGTGAACTTTGCAGCTAAGGTTTGTATGAAGCATTGATCAAATGAAGAAAGGTTCCTCATGTTTCACTTATCCCACCACATACAATCTTTGATATTAAAGCATTAAAATAACAAATTTCTTCATAGTAATAACAAGCACTAAGAGTAATACTTCTAGCTGACTGCATAGCTGCCACCATTTGTTACAGCAGTTCTACTATGGAATAATTTATGTTGAAAACCACTCCAAAATCAAAGCAGTCGAAACTATCAGAGGAAATAGAACAAGAGAAAATAAATTTTTTACTGCAAAGCACTGCTCTGAAGAAGAGTTTCAGGCAATCAATTACAACTATGAAATGCATTAAGGTGATTTTTTTTAATAAAGTTTTGGTTTTGCGTGTAATTACAGAATTATCCTTGAGCCTAACGGCTTTGCTCTTGCGCAGTCTTCCATTTTGTATGGTTTCACATTCACATGAGACACAATGGAACTCTGTTATTCTGTAGTTTGGGTAGTGCAGAATTCCAATTCGATATAACTTTATTGCACTCTTTTCACCAAGTCAGAAAATAAACGTCCCATCTGAGACATTGGATCGAATTACGTGCATCACTTCAGCTACCTGAATTCAGAGCCACTGCTTCCGACTTGGCTTTTTCTGCTAATTGAATGACCCAGCAGCAATCTAACATCATATGACTACAAAGTACCAATGAATACAAAAAGATGGGAGTTAAAGAATCAACCTATCTCTATGTACAAAGATAAACAACTTGTATGCCAAGTTTAAAGAAGCTGTTACTCATTGTATCGACAAGCAAGAGAAATGAGCAAGCTTGCTGTCTTGTTAGTTTAGTGTAATTAATAATAATATAATAAATAATCTGTAAAAGACACAATATCACACTTGAAAAAGGCAAATAATAAAATAATAAATAAATAAAATAATAAAAAAACTGTTCTATTCTTACCAGTCCCATGGTTTGTGGGTTACCGCCAGAAGCAGAATCATCTTGATCAACAAAAGCCGCACAGACAAGGGACAAAACAATAGTATTGACATAAAAACAGTTAATAGTAAGACATATTAAAAGTAGTTTTATTGGCATATTATTACAAAAACAAAGACCACTGTGCATTACTTCTTTAAAATGACACACATTGTAATGAATATTTTTAAATCATTTGAATGCCTTGTTTACTCCAGTTTCCTTATGTCAATTTATGTAGAATAAGAGGAATCAAACAGAACTCGCCAGTATATTATTTCTAAGAATGTTGAGCATGTGCAAGCCCTTCTTAAGGCCGGATTCATCAATCAGTCTCTCCCAAAAAGCAAATGTACTTTTCACACTAGAATTATACTGTTCATCGCTAATAAAAATCAACCATTTCCCATCTTGTTCAAAACCTGATCTGTTATCCAGAAAAGGGAAGCACAACTATTCTTTTATCCATTGAAAAGCTGTTTTTTTAAGAAGATATTATCACACTTCATTAAATGCTAAAACTGCAGTAAATTGTGCTGAGTTCTGAAAAAGTTCTCTATACTGCAATAGTCAAAACTACTTTTGTGCTATGTTTACAACCATACTGTAAAGACTTGTTATAGAAAAGTGTCCAAGTATTGACCGATTAAAGTAAAAAACCACCAATTAGTGGGAAAGAAGCATTGTTTAAGCCATCAAAGCAACGCATGAGGGCACAAAAGGGTGCTGCATGAATACTTGGTTTCTCTCTTTTACCCTCTTACGTTTTGTTTGTTGATACCTTAACATCTTCATTATTTGAATTACTGCATCTGAAACAATATCCAGTCACACAGCTAGCAAGAAATGATGTTTCCATCATATGTTCTGCACACTGCTGAATCCTAATGCAGCTGGAATGCAATACTGAGAACACACCAGGTTAAGTAACTTCAAATGAAAAAGCATTTAAACAGAAACCTACTTTCCAAAGCATACCCAAGAACTCAAAGTTGATGGCCTTCTTGCTATAATAAAAATTATACTCCCTTCCCTAGCATAAGTATTATGGTTTTCTTGCCATCATCTTCATATATTAAATTTTATACATGTCACATCATTCTCATATTAAAAAACATTTGTGTTTAAAAAAAAAAAACAAACACAAAAGAGTGTAAGTTAAAGGTATTCAGCATCCCGGTAGTTGCTAGTGCTAAACTGCAACACTTTAAACTCCATCTGAACTTCTCAGCTAGGGCAAAAAACTCAATAATGGAGAGAAATTTCTCTGTTCTAAAATTTTTGTTTAAACCTGCTACGAACCAAGTAGAAAACCAAAACAATAATGTATCAAATTTCAAAAATGACAGACCCAAAAATTTTTAGTGGTCTATCAACAGCTAGACCAAGGGAGTCAGGAGTCTCATTTAGATGTAGTGAAGCTAAACATTACAACAGTTTTGTAGTTAAAACTCATGGATACTCAAAAAAAAAAAAAAAAATTTATTCCATATTCCAGACATCTGCTTGCAGGAATAGGCATGTTTATGCAGCTGAAGTCGTATTTATATCAACAGAACTCAAGACTAATGATGTTCTCCCTTAGGTGGGAGATCTCAACAACCAATTTGACTAGCAAGAAGGATGCCGTGTCACAATAAACTGTTAGATGAAATTAGTTCTCTTGGCTTTTGTCAGGGTGTAATAACGAGAGCAGGAGACAGCAGAAAGCCCCAGGAGCGAATGCACGTTCAACATGCTAAGCACACTGCGTTTGCAGCTTTCAAAGAGAGATTGAGAGGCTGGACAGTGGTCATTTCACAGAGGAAAGTACTTGTCTAAGGATAAAAACCTCAAGTCTGGAGAGCACAAAGAACCACCCTGAAAGTTAATCTAACAATGACCCCATGCACGCTGGAAATACAAAGAAGCAAAACTGAAGTTGTTCTTCTCATTGGTTTAAGTCTTCAAATAAAATATTTTATATCATAGTTTTTATTTCTTGCATCTCTGCCTAGCAGATTTACGCCGTGTGTAGCTGGCCTTCTGTCCAGCATCAAAAGCCACAACACACAGGCTGGTTGTCCCTTCTCCTGGACTGACAGCCAGCCCATTCCCGATACGCTACTCCAGTCAAGCAGAGCCCAGCACTGCAGCGTAACATCATCAAACCCCCTCCTGTGCCCTTCCCTCCAATCCCCCCAGATAATAATCATCCAGAAGTCTGCAAAAGACTGCCTTACTTATAAGGACACAGAAAGCATTTTTAAAATTTGGAATATTTAAAACATCAAATTTCTCAGGTTATAGTTCCACTGAATAGTCCACATATTTCTCTCTTACATAAAGAGGAAAAGAAAAAGGAAAGAAAAAGCTTATCAGAGAGAAAACAGTATATAAAGCATGTAAGGTAAAGAACACTTACATATAGTGTGGGAAAACAGGTAAGCCCTTGACACAACAGCCTATAATACAACATTTTGCCCATGGTACAAAAATACATATTGCTTTAATTCATCTTTCTTTTTGCCTTAAATCAGACAATAAAACCACTCATCTATTTTCAGTGAGAGGAAGATGATGCACTTGTCTCTGAGGAACATAAACTGGAAATAGAGATACTCTACTGGCAACTAATTAATTCTCTTGCTCAGTACGCAGTGACGGACTACAAAGTTAAACGATATTGTAAAGCAGTAGGAGACAGAAAGAGAGAGGAAAAGCTGCTCAAGGATCCATTATAAGCTTCAGCGGAAACCTGCTTTTAAAATCAGCTGTTTGTCTACCAATGAATTTAAATTGTCAACTGCCTGTTTAGGTTGTCACCACGTAAGCCTGCGTTATCCACATAGCATTAGCATATGTCTAAAATGAGTGCTTGCTCTTAAAATTAATGAAAAAAGCAGATTTGCTTTCTAGATGGTGGAGGTTCCTCTCCAGATAACGTTAAATTAAAGCCTTCCCAGACTGGCCTATTGAGAAATATTCCAATAGCGGGAAACAAAACCAAACCCCACACAGATCTCAGCTGAAGCTAGTGAATTATTTTTCACCATTTCAGTCAATCTCACAAAGGGGAAGGCTGAAGACAACCCTATACATTCCTTTCAGACATTAAATGATATTTAAGAGCTTGTAATTAACACAGAAAGTGGTACAGATACACTTAATTGCAACTGCGATGTTGTGTTATCCATAAGCAATATAGCACACATTGCTTGACCACCAGCACACCTCTCCGAGATGGAACAGGAATCATCTTTAAAACCTACCAGGGTACCAAACAAAACACCCTGCAAGTAACCGTCACCCTTCACATCCTGGTATCAACTTTGTTAATCTTACTCGCATATGGGTCTGTTAACAGGTAACACAAACAAGCCTCAAAGCACAACCAGCAATAAGAGGAGGCATTCAGTTTTTCTAAAGCCATATGGAAAGGTGTAACTATTTTCCTTTCATACATGTCTGGGTTATTCTTTGCCAAACTTTCAACTCATCTCCAACACTAAAAAAAGTCTAAGGAGCAGTCTTTAAATCATCCTGGGTGTCTGTGGCAAGCTGGGGGCTGCAGGGCTGGCCCCTGTGAACAGATAGCAGGGGCCGTCCCATGTCAGGCACAGCCGATACCACAACGGACCCACCACAGGACACAGTGCAACCCCATCAGGCCAAACCTGCAGTGCCCTCTGTGAAAACGTATTTAGGAAAGGGCAAAACAAAGCACAGGAGTAAGGACAAAAGCATGAGAAGCCGCCCTCCAGACACCAAGGTCAGTGAAGGAGGAGGGGAAGGAGGTGCTCCAAGTGCCGGAGCAGAGATTCTGCTGCAGCTCCTGGAGGAGACCATGGTGGAGCAGACGGAAAGGTGCAAAAACGCAGGAGAAGCAGAGAGAAACCACTGTGTACTGACCGCGATCTCCCCCACTGCCCCCCGGCCTGACGCCACTCATTGCATCATCGAAGGGACTGAGCATAACCTGGGGTGGTACCAAGGAAGGGGAGCAGGCGCATCGGGAGTGAAGGAGTGAAGGTGGGCGTGGGGAAGGGGGCAGAATAGGTGTGGTTTTGAGGATTGTCTTTTTGTTTCCCGCTACTCAAAATCTGTAATTAAATGTTTATTTAAATTGATAATAACTAGGTTAATTTTCCCCAAGTTGAGTCTGTTTTGCCCACAGCAGCAATTGGTAAGCAACCTGCCTGGCTGTACCTCGGCCACCAAGCTTTATTCCTCCCGTTCCCCCCACTGTCTCGCCAAGGGACATGAGTCAGGGGGTGTGAGCAGGCAAGCAGCTGGGTGGGACTTCAGCTGCTCGCCAAGCTGAAGCCGTCACAGAAATAAAGTTACTTTCTCTTAAAAAAATTTAGTTAGGCCAGTCTGAGTTAGAGACAAACACTTCTCTGAGAAACTCGTATCTTGCACTCAAAACTGAATTCATTTGTACAGTCACAACTGTAACTTTTGGAAAGGTTGAAGCAACTCATGATATTTTTAAGTAACATCTAAAATAACTTGAGATACTGCTTTTTCATGACCATTCGTAAAAGGTATCTGAATGAACATTACATCTGGAATTAAGTGCAGCATGCAAGAAAGGGCATTTACTTTTCACTGCTGCTGCAATATGCAGCCAAAATATTTTACTCTGTTAATATGTTAATATTTTACTATATTAGGATGATCTCTATTAAGCGATACAAGCAATGTTTTCATTCTAGAACCTCAAACCAGTTATGATATCTTTCACGTGATTTCTAAAACAAAGCCTGTTTACAAATACAGATTTCTGAAACTCTGAAACAGTCAACCCAAGACTATGGAAATGAAAGAAATTTTATCCATTAAAAGGAGATCAAGGCGCAGACACACTGGCTGCCTTTTAACCAATTCAGTTTTAAAGCCATCTGCTTCCTCAGTGAGAACTGAAGACGTGCCACAAGGAACTTACCTGCTAATGTTTTTACCACAAACCAGCTGAAAAGTTTTACCGCTCTACAGTTTTCTTTGAGAAACAGTAACCAAACTACTTTTCTCTTGCATTTTTCTGAAGTATGAAGCACTAGTTAAATTACTTTCAGGGAACCAAAGAGAAATAGTCACAGCAAATTAAAAAAGAGAAAAAAGAAGGCATTCAATTTTTTTGTGCTTTACTTTATGACAGAATTTCAGCATTCCAGTGTTTTACTGTTTTGTACTGCAGTGCTGATGTTGAACTTGAAAGCAATAAAACGAGAGCTGGTGTTTTTTAATTCTTATCAAATGCAAAACAAATAAACAAAAATCACTGAAATTAAGTCAGACCATTCATTCCTTACCTTCTGTTTCTCTCCTTGTTCTCATTCTGTCAACTTTCTTCTGCTGCTCCCTCAACAGTGCCTGCTGTTGAATCTCTAGAGTCTGGTCATCTTCTGGAGGATCAGGATACATACGCCTCAAGCCCATACGTGTTTCAGAATCTAGAGCAAAGATATTAATTTTAAAATTTTCTCTAAGCCAACATTTCTGAAAAACATTCTTAAATAACTAGCTACAGATACAAAGTCATAAAAAAACATTAAAAAGAATGGTGACAATGGCCAAGAGGATGAGCCACTTTAGCAATGATTTTACAACTTTACTATATTAAAAATGTATTTTCTGGTAAAGGAGAAACAGAAAGTTACACAGAATTATAATTTGTTGGTGGGTAAAACAATCAAATTCACTCTAATTTCAGTAACGTCATAATAACAAACGCATAAGAAGTTTAAGCAGCAAGGACTGGAAGTGAGATCAGTGCTCTGACTGATAACTCAGTATTACAATGCCATGAATTGTGGGCACTTGTAGAAAACAACCACACATACACAATGCTGTCCACAGAGTATGTTGTGTATGGGCAGTAGCTGTGAAGAGGCTGATCTTTATTTCTGCCTTTAAATCCTGGGTGGTGTCAAAGATGGAGAAAAGAACAGATGTTTCACTACCTTTCTTCACCAATAATAAGATCAACCTGCCTTTGTATTTAAGTTCATTAAATTCCCAGATATTCTGTATATTGACAGGATCTTGTGTCTCCTTTGACGAAGGTCGCCTTACTGGAGCCTGCAGGCGAAGCCTGGCCATCTCAAATATGTCCTTTGGATTCTTCTCTCTCCTCCCGCTTGAGAAGTTTGTGAAACAAGCAGAATATAATTTAACACATGAATGAGTTGCATGCAAATATAATATTGGTAAAGCTCACATCTTCTATCCTTAAATAAATCTATCAAAACAGGAAAATAAATTTGCAAGTAATGACACCGCAAATTGTGTTATAAAAGCGATCACATACTTAGAATAAAAAAAAAAAACCCTAAAACTACATAGAGTCGAACTAAGACTGATGATATGATGAGTCTTTTCTAACTAACTGGTACAATTAACTAACACATTTTGGAAGTAAGCCAATTTTTCTAAATAAAAACAGTACGATTTTCAATAAGAAAGTACCTACTTCCACAGCACTATGCTATTCATAAGCATATTTATCAGCAGTAGTACTGCAGCTTAGAGACACAAATTATGCCCTAGAAAAGAAAGGTAATGAGATAAAATTCTGCCTTAGGCATCTGCTTTGGACCACTCTCCAACACAGAGTACTGCACCTTCCAATCTTACCAGTACAGCCATTCTTACACTACACTTTTACAACAATCTTGGAAAAAACATTTCACTCATGTATGTTAGCCAACTAATACTAGCTTCTAACACACAATAGCTTTGAGCTCCTGTGCAAAATCTAACTTTTAAAACCAAAGATGAAATTCTTACCATGTCATTGGTACTTCATCATCATTGGCCACATTTAGCAACTGTTCCTGCAGTCGCCTCTCTTCGCTACGAAGTTGTTTTCTCATCTCTGATAATTCATTTATCACACTCTTTCTTTCCTCTGGAATTTAACACAAATAATTTAAAAACCAAGAACGTCAAAGATACTTTTCTGCCTACCTCATAAATGTAAGGTGAAAAAAAAATATAACGAACTGCTAATTAAAACAAGGATTATACAAACACAAGGATCACAGCATTTCATAGACTAGAAATTAGGTCAGAGCTTGTATTTTGAGACAGCACAAGGACCAGATTCCCTGAACAGCAGAAAGCATCCAAACTTCAATGGAAACATTTTGCTGTATTTAAAAAAAGAAAAGCTGTGAAATACCTGCAAGTGGACCCCGCCAGTAAATAGCCTTATTTTGAAATTAGCAAATCTGCACAGTCCTGAGAGTCCCAGAGGCAGATGACAGGAACTGAGGTGGTATCAGCAAGCACACAACCTCATTTCTGCTTCCTGACTCAAAAGTGGTGTTATAGAAACAAACAGCCAATATGTAAGAAGAGTCGCTGGTTTGTGTTCTGGTATACTACTCCTATACATGTGCTCATATAACTAACATGCAGGATATCTGCTCGAACTTCAACACTTATTTTTAGTATGTGCTTATGTTGACTTTTCGAACTACTTCGTCTCAGCTGTTTTTTTGTGGTCAGAAGAGTATTCCTCCACAAACAGTTTCATAAATTCCTATTTTCCAAATAACATGCTTAACAATTTGGTATTTTACTGACTTTTAGCCTGAGTCCAGAACGTAGCAGGCAAACAAGTTTTACTAGCTTAAATCCTCAAACACAAGATTTAATTCATATGTCTTTATTTCTCTCATGACAGATGGTCTGAGCCAATTGATTTCCAAGTGCTGCATTAAGAACCACTCTGCCTCCCATTTAGCAGAAGAGCAGTAAATCCCCAGAACAGACCCAGGTACTGACTGCTTGGGGTCAAGATTTGTAGGACGTCATTTACTGTTACATTCCACATGTTGTTTCTTTTATAGTTGTAAAAAAGAATCAGAAGAGAAATTACTGCTTTCCACCCACACACTGCCAAGATAACTAACACATACAGAGCAAAGAAGATCCTCCCAGCATGTCTGAATTTTAAAAACACCAGTGAAAGCCAAGAGGAACGAGCAGAGGATTAGGAAGATTAACAGTCACCACTGTCCTGACTGAAAGATTCAACACTTCCCGTGCAGACTATTCCATTATCAGAGTTGTTACAAAAAAAAAATTTCCTGATGAAGACACATAATAAATGCATTTTTATTTTGTATTAATACTTCAGGCTTACCATACTAATACACTGGCATTACTAAGACACAGAGAACACCCATACAGAAATGCAAACTTTGTAAGACCATTCATTTGCAGGCAAGAAAGAGAACTGTAACTGAGAACAATTTCGTTGTAATGGAAAGTGAGCTTGCAACAAAGACAGTACCTACCAAATGCACGCAACTGATTTCTTCTAGCAGGGACAGGTGGAGAAGGAACCCTTGGTTGTGGAGGATTCTAGTGATCATAACGAATATGAAATGTTAATATGTCAAAGGAAGAAAGTACAGCAGACACAAGTACATTTTCTTTCCTTATTTTATGTCTAATTTATGTTAACTACCACTACTACTGGAAGACAGAATAGTAAACCTTACAAGCTGTTAAAGTCTAAGTTTTTTTTCAAATCTGATCTTTAAATGTATAAACCAAATTACTATGATAATACCTATAACATACTATTCAGAGATCTGGACAAAGCTACACCAAGTACTGCGAAGACACAGAAATAAACTGACCTTCCTCCAGAGCATTCTTAACATTTAGGGAAAGCAACAGTTTCAAATAATGTTTAAAGTCTTACTTAAAACATTTTCTGAAACTGCACTACATTCTGCCAAATCATCATTGTAATGGCAAATTAATTTTTTAAAATTTTAGCTCAGTTCATACAGACAGTTGGTAAAAAAAAAAACCACTTCCAATAAAAAGTCAGAAGCGTAGCCTGAGATTCAAATATCATGGACAATTATTTAATTTACTTTTCACAGAAGAAATTTATTTTTTATAAAAACAGCTGTCCCAGGAAGATTAAATCAAGTGAAAGAAATGGGTGGTCTCGGGACCACTACTGTGACTTGTTCATGATGCAAAGAAGAAAAAGTCAAGTGTATTAGGAGTCATAATCTTATTGTACCTTCGAAAACAAAGACAAAACAATAATGTCTGTAGCTAGGAATCAACATTAAACTTCATGCCTGAGCTAAGTTTTCCTCTGAGTGAACACAATGAGTTGCTAGATTAGATGTAAACTTTCTTATCCTAAATCTTGAGATCGTTAGACCCTTAGGGTAAGTTGGACAGAGTATCTACACTCAAAAATGAGGTGCTCATCTCTGCAGAAAATGTGCATGCAGAAAAAAAAAATAAAATAATACATCCTGAAGAAATTTCTTCAATACTTTGAATAAAACTGAACATTAAGTTCCACAGCTACACGACTGGCTAATATAAAGATTGTCTCCAGTTATTTGTGGTATTCCAGTAATAACTGGCAAACATTAAAAATCTGGTAGGATTTCATTCAAGGGCACTGTCTTAAATAATTCGGCATGTGTTAACTATAAAAATCATACTTGGGCATAGCAAGATATATGGCTCTCGGCAGAGGGAATCCTTTCTTCTTTTCTTATTGATTTGTTCTGAAGAGCAGGAACGATGGGAGAAGGCTGCCTTGAAAACTGCAAGGAGGAATGCAAGACTGAAACCACATTCCTGTAAATTCTAACTGAAGTATTATTTTGGACAGGAAGAGTTTTGTTAATATTTTTCATTTGACAGAAAAATGCTTTTGCTTATCTTCATTGAATTATTTTTGTATCTAATTTGCTGTCAAACTCTTAACCACATAAAATTATTGCAAAAAATACTTCATGTGATTTTATATTCTCCCTACACTAATTTTAATACTTTTTTTCTATGATCTAGTTTTTTAAATTTATGGTTAAGTTACATATATTCTAGACAATTCCATTGTATCTCTCCATTTCAGAGAAATGACATGCAGAAATTTCTAGAAGAGGAACAGTTCTATAATTTACTTCTATTTTGTCCATCAGAATTCTATGTGATGACATCATTTAACATCTTTAACATCATTTAACATCTTACATAATCCAGCCCAAAGGAAAATGATTAAATTACAAAGACCATCACTGTTAAAGATAAACAGTTCTCCAGTCCTCTAAATTGTGTAACTTTATTTTTATTTGTATTTAGACCTTAGCAAAAGCGGGCCATGGTACTTCACAGCAGATATTTAAAAAGAAAATCAAAAATAAAAAATAAAAAAATCAACTAAAGAGTGCAGCTTGCTCTTATCTTGGCTTTACTATTTTTTTAACACGAATTTGATCAGCAAGACAACTTTCCACCACAGTATGTCCAATTTTTCAATCGGCTGTTCTCTGTGTGTGTGCTAAGTGCACCATAGCTTGATAAGCTAAGAGGGCAAAAACACTGAAGGTATAGGTCTAAGAAACCAAGCCACTTCTTTAAAATACAGCTATTGTTAAAAGCTACGAAGAAGTATTTGTATCTTAGGAAGTCACTGAGGCATACCATCTTCTTTTCCTCCTCCATCTTTTCTTTCTCAAAATATTGTCTAAGTTGTTCATCTTGCTTTTCTTTTTCTTTTCTTCTTTTTTCTGCCTCTTTTTTCCTCTCTTCATCTAATCGAATTATTTCTTTATTTTTCAATCTTTGCTGTAACATAAACATTATTAGTACATAAAACAGACTCAATGTTATTGAAGTTTTGCTTTGCTTTGAGAAGTTAAAATTACACATCAAAGTGATTAGTATGAAATGAAAAGCATATTTCATTAGGCTGACTTCAAACATTCAAATTAAAAACTACACCATGCAAATATTAAATATCTGCAGTCCTGGCTCTGATAACATCATTTAACAGAATTCCTAATGACTTCAATAAACACCAGTTTGTGTCCTCATATCTGCTGCCAGTTAAGGATAAACTGTAGGAGTCATTTCCTAAAATACACATTCAAATAAAACGTACTGCAAACATGCACCACCCTATCACAAGCTCACAGAGAAAAATATCATCCAGTCTCAATATTAGTCTTGTGTCTGTGAAAAGCAATAATACCAGTTAGCTTCCTACTCTATACTAGAACAACTCTATTACCCAGAAGATAAGAGTCATCCAACTTACTCATACTAGAACAGAGAATCTAGAATATAAGACGTGTTTTGTATTAGAAATCTTGAAGTCCTACATCCTGAACTGATCTTTCATAATCCTGCAGGGTACTGAAAGATTCTTCTGTCTCTGATTGCCTTGTGTCCTTTTCCTACAATTATTTATGAGATTCTGAATTATGCAAATTCATTCAATTTTCCAAACCTGATAAATAAAGCTTTTGGGTTTGAATTAAATCACAAGTTTACCTTCATGAAAAGCATTCATTAGATTTGCTTGGCATTCTTCCAAAACAAACAGTATTATTATCTCAAAGATATATCCCTGCCCTATTCAAAAACAGGCTTTACAAAATCTTCCTGCATAGCTACATTCAGAATACAAATATTTCCATGAGAGCTAGATTTAACAAGCTAAGGAAAAAAAAAAAAAGAGCTGTTTTTTTTAACTCACCAATTTGAGAAAGCTTTTTATTGGCTTCACAATTTCCTTTAGAAAGGAAATTTACCATTGTCACTTATAAAGTTACATAATTTTTCTTCAAAGCATTAACAGTACTTCAGGCTGGCAGTATACCATAAACAGTGAGAAGCATGTTAATATTGACAATTTTTTACCACTTCTCTGGCTAATGTAGACCCATTTAAAAAACAAAGACTAACTCGCAGAACACTTCTCAGTTTACCTTCTTCATCTAGAGGACAAATGTTACAAAGAGTTAGTTTAGGACGAAAAAAGTCAAGGTATCGGAAATACTACACCTGCTCTTCTTTCCTTCTTTTCTCCTCTTGTTCATCTTCATATGCTTTTTTAATTCTCATCCTCTGTTCAGCTAGTCGTTTTTCTTCTTCTTCTTCTTCCATTCTAAGTTTTTCTCGCTCTGCTTCTTCCCTACGTCTCTTTTCTTCAATCTAGAAAGTAAAGTAAAGAAGTATTCCACTGTCAATAACCAGCAATAATCTGATGAACAACATTTACCATCGTGATCTTCTATGGGCTTTTGCAGTACCTATTTGTGCAATCAAAGACTGCATGGAAAAACTGAAAGAATTCTAGGGCCAGACTCACATTTCAGCCTCAGAATTCCTTTAAAATGACCTGATATTTTACTATTTACTTTTGGCCACTCTTTACTGAGCCACCCTACAGCAAGAAGGCCAATTATAAATGCTACTAATAAAACCTAAGCATTTCCTAAAGCTTACTCGACTCCGGATGTGCCGGACTAACACTTTTCAACACTGATTAAATAGTGGAAGATGTGAAAATGAAAGAAAAGAGATCGCAATTATCTTTTTCCTTTCCACAATTATAATATCTTTAGACGCAGCGCTGACTTAGTGAAAGGTCTGCCCATTCTTCATTCTTTTTGGCAGCACTACACATGGAAAAAGCCTTGATCTTTTCTAAGAGATCCACATTAAACTACCTTATGACATTCATAATCTTTTAAATTATCTAAGACTTCCTTCATATTTAATTAAATTGACATTTAATTCTTGTGACATAAAGTTATATGCAAATCATTATGGACAGAAGACATAAACCAGTAGAATAGCAATCATATTTTATATACTTATCAATAAATAACTACATTATTATTGTCTCACTGATCACCATTTCATTCTGATGAACGTGCATTTGTATCATGTAGCCTTCCAAGGGCAAACGTCTTTGCTTCTTTACATATGTGTATGCAAACTTGTACAGTATGCACTATTTGAGAGATCAATACTGTATGAACTGTATAATACTGTATAATAATATACAATACCGTATATTACTGTACCTAGGAAAAAGAATCTCGATTAATGAAGCCAACTATTAATAGCATTGCTCTTATAGGCATTTCTTGTGTAAGACAAAAATCTGAGACTCAATAGCATATAGCTTTTAGTACACCTCTTGTGTACAGAATTGGCTATAATTAGATAAGAGTCTCAGTCAGTAGTATCTGATTATTTACTTTGACTGTAATCCCTCTTTTTCTCAAATTTGTTTAACAAGATGGTAACTGGTGTGTGGATTCACCTGTAGACGAAGAAAGTTCTTGTATGACTCTTGTCGCTTAAGGTGCTGTGAAGATGGTGGTTCACCGAACACATCGCATCGAGCAAAAGGAGAGGTCTGTGCAAACGTAAAACCTAAGGGGGAGGACGGGGGGTGG
>Ga0065711_1035557_pt1 | contig 22143 bp, 13 predicted proteins | sample Hoacrofraction12_FD_59098 | JGI IMG/M metagenome (GOLD analysis project Ga0065711, IMG submission 59098) | Hoatzin crop microbial communities from Cojedes, Venezuela - Epithelial fraction 12 v2 (version 2) | ecosystem: Host-associated > Birds > Digestive system > Esophagus > Crop | place... | reverse complement strand
CTCCTACGAGGAGAGGCTGAGGGAGCTGGGCTTGTTGAGCCTGAAGAAGAGAAGGCTGCGAGGGGACCTTATAAATGCTTACAAATATCTGAAGGGTGGGTGTCAGGAGGATGGGGTCAAGCTCTTTTCAGTGGTGTCCAGTGACAGGACAAGGGGCAATGGGCACAAAATGAAGCACAGGAAGTTCCGTCTGAATATGAAGAAGAATTTCTTCACTCTGAGGGTGACGGAGCCCTGGAACAGGCTGCCCAGGGAGGTTGTGAATTCTCCTTCTCTGGAGATATTCAAGACCCGCCTGGACAAGGTCCTGTGCATCCTGCTGTAGGTGACCCTGCTTCGGCAGGAGGGTTGGACTAGATGACTCACAGAGGTCCCTTCCAACCCCTACCATTCTGTGATTCTGTGATTCTGTGATTCTGTGATTCATGGTGGAGCTGAGTAAGATCACTGACCACATCAGCCATGTGCTGCACTATTGACCTAGAAAAGAGGTTTCCTGTCACAGGGGTAAATGTGTTCTTTAGCTTCACTTTTTCCAAAGTCTCTCCAGCCTAAAGCCATTGGAAACCTCCAGAAAAACTTTTGTTAGACCACAGACGCAGAGAAAGGGACTGAAAAGAAAACCAAAGACCTCTCTATTCTTTGAAAGAATTTCCATCAACTTTAAAAGCCAGCTCCCTATTTGTGATTTCTTCTGGGTTCTTTGAAAGAACTCTCACTTGAATTCAGTTCTTGACCTTAAGGGAACTGTGATTTTACAGCAAAAGTTACGAATGAGTTTGGATTGTTCTGACTTACAAATATCAGCATACATTTATGGTCAGTTGGCATCTACTGACACTCACTACCTGAAAACTATTCCCAGAACTTTCTCATGAATTATTGTATAGTAAAAGCTCAAAGGTGAAAAGTGAGCTTGCAGTAAGTGCATAACATTTTTTACAGAGATGTACAAATAAGTTTTAAATTGATATATTTTGAATATTGATGCTTTATGATATGAGAAGTGTGTGAAAACAAGATTACTGTTTTAATCATATATTTTATTGGCTTTCCCCAAAATTATACTAGCAATAAAGATGAATGTTGCAAAGAATCAATTCAAGTCCTGTGTTTTATGCTGACCCTTCCTGACATCTGAGCTTCTGCAACATTGAAAGCTGACATTATTAGTTGTTCAGCTCTATCAAACTGGAAATTTCTCCTTATTAAAATGCAGTTGCTATGGAAACACCATAGTTCTGTGATTTTTGCTTGCAGGCAGTATAGAAAAAATCTTAGTACCAATATACTAGTCAATGCATGTCATTTTAAAATACCTTCCTGGTGCTCTGATGCTTTTAAAATGAAAAAACACCAATAGGAAATGTAAGCTGTAGCACTTTATCTTAATGTACTGGAAGAGTGAAAGACACTTTTCAACAATAATCTTGGGTATATACCATAGAGAAATCACACCTACACAGAGACTGCTTCTGAAATTGCAATTTTTTTATTAAAGCTAACACTTCTAAAAGCCCAGTTCCCGTCTCTTTTATTCATATTTATTTATTTCATTTGAATATTTTTATTTTAATAGCTTTGTCCTTGGGATTTGAAGGCCCCTCTGCTTTCTTGAGAACTCTGAAAAAATGACCTTTCAAATGTGTATCACGCTATCATCCTTTAAGACAATGGAAAGGGGCTTTCACGGTTAGTAATGAAACACAAAAACTGATAAGAAATGTAGCTAGGATGTACAAGAAGCCCCGGACAGAGCAGGAAATGAAACTGTGCTTGCAACACTACAGACTAACCCTCATTCACTTCACCATGTTAGCATTCTCTGTTCTACTGTTTTTTCTGGCAGTTTTTTTTCTTATTCTACCTTCTGTCATTTAGGTCAGGAATATTTATTCAGCTTATCACTTTCTTTACTTTAGTAACACACACATAATGGAAGAAGACAGCCCACAGAATCGGACAGAGTCCCCATCGCTGCTACACGAGAACTGGACTAAAGGCTGGATAGCTAAGGTTTTATTTACAGCTCTAGCACAGATTTCCTGGTTATGTAGTGACACTAGGGCATATGTGCTGGGTCAAAGGAAAGGTATGCTGTGGACAAGTGTTTTATCCCCAATCTGGTCAATAGTAGATGCCTTAGAACAAACAAAGGGCAATGTCACTTTTCCAATGTTCTCTTGTAGCCTCCAGCAATCTAAGTTCAGGATCTTCTGGGATGGACTTTTCTTTCCACAGTTTTGTCTAATGCATGGTTTGGTCAGGTGAGTTTTAAACCAACCAAACCACCCTGCTGTGATGCCCCAAAGTTTGCCCAGGGACTATATGAAGAACCTCACTGGTTTTGAATTTGTCGTCTGATATCTCACTTGACATCCTCTAGTTCCTGAATTACAGGAGTCAGTAAGTAATCACGAATGAGGTGTGTCATCTACCTTCTCTACATGCTCATGACTTCATAAACCTTTATTGCATCATTCCAAGGCTATTGATTATGGGCAAGTCACTGCAATTCTCCATTCTTTTATGTCACCTTGAAACAGAAATAATGAGAGCTCTCTCTTTTCAGAGCATGTTTCTCAATGCATACTAAAGAAACCAGTATATTAAAGTTAAAATAGTACCTAAGATTATGTCAATGGATAGGTACTAAATATGACAGAGTGAAAAGAGAAGCATCTCAGACCCCAGTGCATCTGTACTGGGTGTGGCAGTTCAGAGTGGGGCCTTCTGTAGAGGCCCCTTGTTTTGACAGCTTCTTTGGCCAGGTGTAGCCAGGAAAGCTGGGGAGGGAAGGGGGCTGATCACGCCTATTCAATTACGGTAAAAGCCTTTTAATGGAAGAACATGACAGACCAACACTATGGCTTATACCCGAGACCTCAGATACCCTCTAAAGAAAGCTTCACCTGTGATGCTTTGGATGCTGAGATGGGAAGCCATTTTCTGAAGTGTTCCCCTTTCCTTACCACTGATTTAACAGGCTGCCCAGGGAAGTGGTAGAGTCACCATCCCTGGAGGTTTTCAAAAAACGTGTAGATACGGCATTTCAGGACATGGTTTAGCAGGTGTGGTGGTGTTGGGTTGACAGTTGGACTTCGTGATCTTAGAGGTCTTTCCCAGCCTTAATGATTCTATGATTCTGTGACTTCTGTGCAGCCATTCCAGACAGCCAGTGCTGAGTGCCCACTCCTCATCCCCAGAGCGGGCTTCCAGTGGGATGCAGCCAAGCTGCAGAGGCTGGGGTAGCAGTTGTGTGGAGGAGCAGCGGCAAGGACAGACCACTCTTCCCACTCTGCTTGCTCGCCTGCCACCAGTACTCCCATCACTCTCCTTCACGCAGCCCTGCCCTCCCGGCTCAGCAAATCTCCCTGTAGGACACACAGCAGCGAGTGAGCCTGGATGGTGGGGTATTCACAATAGCGGGTCCACACCAGTGCTTCAGCAATCTGCTCTGCATTTAGATAGGTACACCAGGAGTTCATGTTTTAAGTTATAATTGTCAGCAGCCCAAGGCAACACACAAATTAGAAACAGCTATGACAGGGCCCAGTGGAAGGGAAGGAAAACAGCAGAGACAATACGAGATGTGGGAAGGTTTTGTGTAGTGAAACCAGCCTACGGGGCCACCTAAGCAATACGAGGAACTCAGACGCAGGGACATTCAGGCTGGAGAAAGTGACTGGAAAAGACTGATTCAGTGACATAGCGAAGAAACTGAAAATTTTAACTCTTTCATGTGGTTAAGGAGGAATGTGACCAAACAGATTTCCATACTATAGATATTTTCAATCTACCATTTTGGTGGCCAGCCAGTATTTCAGAACGTCTGACAAAGACACTGTTATATTATGTGCTGTAGGAAAATTACTTACAAGACATACGGGATCACTCATATTTGAGAGTATCTGAATCTTACAGGTAGACAGAGCACTGATAATATATTACTGTCATAAACCTCCTTTGGCATGAATGGGAGGTAAGTCTTGCTGCATTCACTATCTACCAGTTTTATTCGCTGATTGTTATGCAGAAAACTATAGGATCTTGATTTATTTCCCTCTGAAAAATATAAAAGAGAATTGATATGAATATTTTATTGTTCAATATTTGTGTCAAAGTCATTTTTATCTCAGGTACTGTGCTATTCTGAAAGGTAAGACAGTCCAACTAGTTATTTGTCCGAGAAGACCATACAAGACAACCACAATCCATTCTTTCTATACAAGTAGTTTTAGGTCCAAAAACATAAAGCAATTTTCTGGCTTTTAGTAAAACAAAATACAATAATAAATAATAAACACATAACACAGTGATTGAAGAAAAACGGGAAAAAATACTTATGAGAGGAACATGTAATGGTCGCAGATGCCAGTCCGAGTCCTCAGGGTTGCGCGGCACAATGAGCAAAGGCAAGTGAAGGCTCCACTCCAGGAGAAGCAGCCTGACCACAGCGGGGTTACAGCAGGCTGGCTAGCCTTCAGCTGCCCCTTGCTACACACAGCCTCACCATCAGGTCTGCTCCCTCACGCCCTGTACGGAGGTGTACAGTAGGCCCATGTTTATTTGCAAACGAGGCTAAGTTTTCATTTGTCATCAAAAGTCATTAACTCTAAAGACTACTAGATACAAAACTGTTTGTAAGCCATTATCTTGTTCATCCTTTTGTCCATTTTGGGAAAGTTCCACAGTTTTGTTACATAAATTGCCTAATCTACCTTGGGTGCCGTATACACTTTAATAATAATTTGACAATGCCTAATTTTCCATTATAAAGCCATAAGACCTTTTCCACAATGGGTCCACGATCACCCTTTAGCTAAATTGCCATGTTACAATGTGGAGGGCCCACTTCAGGTTAACAACTGACATCACGCACATAATGGCATCTAATAATAAGTCCTGATTTTTGTTAGTGAATTGAAATGCATTTCTCACCAGAAAGTCTAATCTTTCTATGGAAGCAATTCGTTTTAACAGTTCAGCTAGTTTTGCAGTTTTCATATAGAAGCAAACTGCTTAAATACCTTTTCTTTTAGCTATTTATAGTTATACCCACTCACAGAATGTACTTCATTTTCATACATTGTTCCAGCTCGCCTCCAGCATTTAGAAAGTTTCAGCAGGCTAGATTAGGACATTAGTGGCAATTTTGTATTAATTGCTCACAACAATTCTGCTGAAGATGCTCACAACAAAGTGGGGTCTACCTAATCTGCTTGGCTGCTAAGGAATTGCAGAGCCAAAGGAGAAAAAAATATTAGTAAATATTTTTTTCAGTAACCAGGTTAATAGTTACAAGACAGTACTGAGAAGCAGATCTGTTAATAAAGATCACTATTTGGTTATTTTCAGACTGGTACTATAACTCAAACTGCTGTAGCAATCATATTTGGCATTTTAATAGGGACAAGTCAGTTCTAGATTTTAGAGGAAGCTTTAGGACAAGACTAACACCATTAAGCTCCAGCTGTAGTACCTTGATTGTGTCATTCTCAAGGCTTCATTGCTTGAAGGTCTATATGGCCTTTAATGTGTTTGTACTACCCCCACTAACACAATTACTTGTTATTAGCAGGAGTTTTGTAGATGCAGTGAAGCAAATACAGACCCATTAAAATGTATGAGTTACATATTAATAACACACACAGGGGCTTACTACTTTCCTTCTACATTCATCTAAATATCTGCTGAAAAGGATACACCAGATGCAGGAAAATATTCTTAGCTACAGACACAAGGAATAAATTTTATGAATGTTTTTTTTTTTTCACTTTTTTGTTTTCAGCTTGATTCCAGCTTGATGATTCTTGCTGCTTTTAAATTCCTTCTAATTAATTTCATAATGTTTTACTTTGTCAAATAAACAACCTCCCAGATATTTATTTCAGTTTTTTAAAGTTAAATAAAACTGGCCTCTTTTCCACAAGAATTCTGTGTTTTATACATTTCCTTTTTCATAGTGTTTCTTCTTCTCCAGACTGTTGAAATGCTGTCTTGCAGAAAGGAAGGCAAGGCAGGCTATCACATCTTAAATAACTACCCAAACTCTGGACTCTGAATTAGAAAGGGAGCTCCTTGTTATTCTTCACCTATGACCTGAAAAAAAAAATCTATAGGGCTTCAGGGCAAGAATCAGAGCTGTGACCCCTGGATTCAAGTTGTTGCTGTTTCAGCCTGGGCATGATACACATTCAGATGCAATACTTCAAAAAACTCTACTTCTCTTCGTATTTTCTATCAGCTACATTGTCTATTGGATCCATAGGCTGGTTTCCGTGGATGCTACGTTACTCTCCTCACATATTGCATATGGAGCATAGACGCTGCTCAGCTATGGATTTCAGGGAGAAGGGTGCTCATGGTTGGACACTGTCGTTCTAGTTTAGTGGTACTTTGGCTTCCTTTGCAGGCACTAGGCATTACAGCACTGCTCACTTCTGCTCAGAACTCCTACATACACTTTCTCTTATTAGAGCTTAATCCTTGAATTAGGCTATCCCAGGAAGATTTTTGGTTTTGTTTAATATTCAAATGTTCATTTGCCAGTGCTCACTCCTAGTTTAGTGCCTTGAAAAATGGGTTAGAATTGCCCTCCCTGGTCCAGTAAATATGGATTCACGTATTCATATAAATGGAGAAGCACTAACAGCAAAGCTCCCTACCTAAGCACACTTTATTACTGTGTGCTAAGCACCCCTTCATGGGAATCAGAGACTGTGATTCGAGGTCATTTTTCCCTCCCCCCCAGGAGACTGGATTTACACATAAGACTGGCAGAGGTCATGGTCTGATGATCCTACCATGAGTCAAGTGTGGCCAAACACTCCAAGTACCTCAACAGCGTCATGGCCTCATGTGGTTATGCATGTTCTCAACAGCCAAAACATGGTGGTATCGAGGGGGAGCTGAAGCGAAGTACAGGTGTTTCAGAGGGATATAGTTCTAGCATGTAGCTGCCTGCCTTTTGTATATTTACTTTCTCACTGACTACAGTATCGCCCTTCTCTTATTTGCTCCTTTACACTGGCAATTTCAAAGTAGTGGAAATAAGATATTGTTCTTTTTCTTGAACACATACGTGCATCCTCATACAGTTCTTCTTCTGATTTCTAACCTTCCTGACCCTAACCCTAACCTGGGATTCACACACAGGACTCTGAAGCACTGCTACAGACACTTCTTTTGTTATGGCTTTACTGGTTGTCTGTGCATTGACCTTGCACCTGTGCTAATGTCCTCCATCTGTACATTTTGTCCCTTTTCTCATATATATTACTGCCAGTGCATACCTTCTTCTCTTATTCCTTGCCCAGAACATATCCAACCATGGCAGATGCTCAGTTACCTCAAGCAGGCCGCAGGTTCTTCATTTTCTGTATCATTTGCTAGTTCACCTGAGTCCCTTCCGTGCTTTCTTTTGCCCTGATATTTCATAGAACAGTTTATATACTGTAAATTGCCTCCTGCCTCCCTTCACATTAAGTTACCATCTGTTATACATTATCCCCAAATTATATTTGCAGTCCAACAAACTTCCACTGAAAAATACGGGCTATTTCCCTTCATTTTCTTCTTCACTCTAGATTTGGCTCTGTGTAAAGCACGTGTGCAGCTGTTCAATGGTTGCTCAGAGGTTTATCTGCTACCTCAAGGCTTTATCTGCCATCTCTTTTATCTCTCACTCAGTTTCTTGATTTTACATTCTCCTTTTTCTTTCTGGGATGAAAGGGTGAGGAATAAGTGTGCCCACAGTCTCTCTGTAAGGATCTGCATCCCTGTCTACCCTCTGCTATTGCCATTGAGTCAGGTATCAAAGCGGGCATCCTTTTAGCTTGTGCTATCAACTCTCCTGCCCACTTCGATACTTTGGTGAAATGTGACAAGCTGCCAGGTGAAAAATATTTCTGTGTTTTAACATTTGCTTTAACAGAACATTTTCTTCCCTTGACAATGTGACTTTTTATTTGATCATGAACTGTAGTAAACAGTGACTTTCCTGTAACATCTCAGGATATAGCACCTCTTGGTAAATGTAGAATAAATACATTCACTGTGCGCAGAACATGAGGAGAGAGGCCTAAAGGGAAATGAATCTGCAGAAGTCAAAAGTTTTCTTTCACTAGTTTTTTAGAATGGCAGGTTTGGCAGTGCCCTAGCCCCTGAAGCAGAGGGACAACCTGAAATTCTCACAGAGGGCCCTAAATATACCTTCAGCCCACAGCAAGGAGAAGCCCAGCCTTCCTGATGTAGTGCCCTTGAACTCCATTAGGGCTGTGGGTCTGAAGCATCACCTCTGGGAGGAACATGTGTCCAGTTGTTGGCTAACAAAAGATGCTCATGTCAAAGGGTGATTGGGTCTGATGTTTGAACAGGCATAAAACATATACTGGAGAAGTATGAAGGTGAGGTGACACGTGAGGAAATCTTTGAGGTCTGGGCACTGGTAAAAAGCCAGAAGGAACAAGCCCTATATAGACTAAAAGAGGGAAAGAATGCTGTTCTTCTTAGTGAGATCAGGGAACAAATTGCATACCATCTGCAATGCAGAGATACAAATAACTCACAGAAAATAGCCTGGTCTAAGGAATAAGCTTCTGAACAGATTCTGGAAGTACAGTTTTACCAGTTGCAAGCAGGATTTTGCAGGACTGAAATAGCTATCTTCCATTTAATGCTAAGAGGAGTAGTAACAGTCAGGGAGGATGGCAGTGCTGGTCCTTTCTGTGGTTTGACTGGCTGCAGAAACATGGTTGGACAATGTTGGACAGACAGCTACATCTGTCCCCCTCAAATGGAGGAAAGCCACGGCTATGTGGATCTTTGTAGCATTCAGTTAGAAGTGGAAAAATGAAAAACTTCGGGATACTACAGTATTATAATATATAATAAGATATTTAAATGCAGCACTTTGATATTGTGAAACCAAAATACACCACAGAACTTAGAGCAGAATCAAAACTAGACTTCATTGACATTCTACTACCCGGTTTTGGCACGTTCTGCAGCATCTGGGTTGCCTCAGGTCACTGGGATTGTGTAAACCCACAGCCACAGGTGGCTGATAGAATGCTGTATTAGCCAGAGAGATTGTGGAAATCTGCTCTCTGGTTCCCTATGTGTCTGACGAGTCATTCCTTCAACATGTTGTGTGCATGCAATGCACAGCCTAGTACCATTTTATATGCAACAGGAGCAGCACAGAAAATTACTGAAATTGCAGCCAATATGTCTAAGGGAGCTGACCAGTGAAGGCTGGTGTTACTGGGTATTGAAGTCTTCACTCCAAAGAAAAGAAGTCTTTCTGTAACTGCAACAGCACCCTACAAGACCAAATTCCAGGCTCTGTTGACTTTGTGCTTGAAGGAGAAGTCACATGTATGAAAGCTGGGTATTGACTGGCCTTCTACTTCACTGTTATGTGCTTGATTAACTTTTTTTGTTTGTTTTCCCCAATTACTTTTATATATAAAAAAAGATATATTCTAAGCAAAGTTATTTACCATAGATATGAAAAAAGTTCTGAGCAACCTGCTTGAATTGACCCTGCTTGGAGCAGAGTGTTTGGACTGGGAGCACCTCCAGAAGGACTTTCCAACCTCAACTATTCTGTGATTCTGCACTCCAGTTCTCCAGCTAAAAAAACATCCAAAGTATTGGGAAAACGTCTTACTACCAATCAAGATGAAGATAATTTTAAAATGTTCCCTAAATCAACAAACCCAAAGAAAAAAATTTTTGCACAATTACAGCACTGCATTCTGACTGGATTTCAGGCACTTGGTGTAGTTTCACTGTAGTCAGCTTAAATTTCTAAAGAAAAAGTAATTCCAGAAAAGGAAAGAGAAATTTGCTCTATAAAAGATGTCCATATATGGTGATTTCAAAACATGTTTCTTTTTCTTCTTGGGTTGTTTTTTTTTGAGTTGCAGAAATAGATATTGCTTACAAGAGACCTGTTTTTGTAATAGAAAACATTTTTTAAAGCATCCCCAACAAACAAATGGCCCTTAATCTTGACTGCTCTTAAGCTGTGAGCATGTTCTAGGGCATAAGTGCTCAAGGTGTGATGGTAAGCAAGGCTCTACACATGCAAAAGAGACAATGGTGGGGGGCATTGCCTGGCCAGGTGCTGTCAGTGCGTTGCTGAAGCACTTCACAGCACAGGCTCCACCATGGAGCCCAGTGGCATCATGAAGGGCAGGTCCTGAGAGCAGACTGGGGGGGAGAGGCATTAGGCATAGGGGGAAAAAAGGAGCAACTGACACCCTCATGAGCAGCCTTACAAAATTTCTCTAACCCCATGCAGCTGGGTTGACTCCTCAGCTGATCAGTGGCAAGTGTGCTATTTGTGGTACTGTGAAAGGCTCCCTAGCATCGCACATCACTGACAGGCAGGCTGCTCTTGTACAGAGCCAGACACAAAAACAGCAGGGTTACAGTCTGAGTTCACTGAATGAGGTCTAGCCCTTCCCAGCTGAAAGGCAGAAACACTCTACTTAATATGAGTTGCAGTGCATGAAGCATTACTGTGGATTGTTATTGTTTTGAAGGGTTTAACGGCTTTGTTTCATTTCACAAATAAGCAGCTCTTCAGAAGCATCAGAACAAGATACATGTTTGGGTTCAGCATTTCTGAGTCAGAAGCTCTGGAGGTACTTCTTGGAGCAGCTCTACTGGCAAAACAAGCACCTTCCACCTCCTCCCTGACCACACAACAAATAAACAGTTGGTTTCATTGATTACATCTTATTTTCTGCTTTCCTCAACTCCTTTGGGTTTTGTCAGTATTAAAAAGAGTCTCTGCACCCTCATGAAATATAGGTCCATGACTGTAGTCTGTAACACCTGCAGATGCAGATTAAGGCTCACAGGCTACAGATCTGCCTCCTGTGGCAACGCCCTCAACCCAAAGATGTTGCCAGGACCTGGGACCAGGACTGACTGAGACCTGTCTTCAAGATGTCTTGCAAGGTTGCTTACAAACTCTGACTTGACAGAACATCATGTCACACAGTTTATCAGGAAGTGCAAGGCTCCAGCTACCTTTTCCCAGGGCAGATGGGATAGCTGATGTGCAAGAACTGCCTTTTTTCTGCATCATATATCCACGTTACTGGAGATGAGGTTTGCTACTCACAACACTATTCTGTTTGCCCAACAATTTGTATGCAGGCAATGCAAACAGACTGTCAATTTTGTCCTCCAAGACATGGTCAGGATCACTGTAAATGCAGGTATTACAATCTTTCACTTCCACAGAAGTCAGGCATAATTAGAAGATCTTCAGGTCAAACAGGGAACATTAGGCATACTCATGTGTCTGGGAATAGTTCAGCAGAGGAATAAAGTACTGCCTTATTCACTGTGTAATCAAAACACATCTTTGGCAATCTGGGGAACTTCTGAAGATGGCACTTGCCTTCCCCATCCACACTGTGTTGCCAGTCTCCCAAGATAGGTCTCCCCTGGAGGTAACTGCTGCTCCACTGTGTCGCACATGACATAGATCCATGACAATAAACAGGCTTTTTAATACACAACAAAGGAGAGATTCATTTCCTGGTGACACAGCAGAGGTTCAGACAGGACTATGAATGTGGATTGAGAAAAAGAGTAGCAGGCAAGACAAAGGCATAAGGTGCATTTGAGGCTGCAGTAGCAAGCCCTGTTCTGCTGTGCTGCACTCCATCCTCCACTCAGTCCTCAGAGGGCCCCTTGGCCAGGCTTCATGGGGCAGCCCATGATCCCCGCTTCTGCTCGGACAATCTCCACACTCCTCTGAGGTCCCAAGCAAATGATGACTCAGACCTCAAGATGATTCTCCTGGTGTTCACATCTCCTGGATATGACCTGCTTCACAGCTGCCTTAAAAAGGAACCATTGTCTTTTGGCTGCTTATGACTCTGTGCTCTGGGGCCCGCTGCATATTTATAAATCTTTGGTGGCCCAAAAATTTCCACACATTATCTGCTATGAGAAGTATTTGGAACACCTGATTTTTACCAGGCCACTGTCCCGTTCCTAAATTTTTACGGACAGAGAGACCACACGAACGCCCTGCAGGCATTCTGAAAACAGATGTCAGACATGCCCATGAGTTTGTGGGCAGGCTGCCTTCACTTGCCCATCTTTTGTCACTTCTTAGGGTTTCCAGTCTCAAGCAAACACTCAGAGGAGCTGGGCTGCAAGGAGGCAGCTAAATTTCACTAGAGTGTGCAGCTGCAAACTGAAGAAACCCATTGCCAGTTTACCCAGGCTGTACACTTCCCAGATGGTGCCTAATTATTGTTGCATCCCACTTCTCTTCCAAAGACAGAAATGCATCAATAAACACATGTATTAAATAGGATTGTTCAGAAGAAGACTTGAAAAAAATTCTTCATTTATACGAGATGCTGAAGGCAACCCATGAGAAAACTGAGAAAAAATGTGATTATGGTGTTTTACAGCGTGTAGTGTGATAAACTTGAAAATTAAAAAAAACCAAGCTGCTGTTAAAAGTTGCAAACAACATTGTCCAGAAACCAAAAATTTGGAAAAGGGTTGGTTTTAGACTATCTGGTTTTACACACAGCTCGTGTCTGAGCTGCTTTGATGCAAATTTATGTTATCTTTGTCAGCACAATATGTTTACAGTCTGAACACATTTACCAAACATTTGATTCAGCTGTAAAAGTGAATTTCTGAAAGCACAGTTGCAATGCAAGTGGATGCAACATCAGTGACATCAAAGGACGTGTCTTCCTGTAATAAAGGATTATAGATTGCCCTGATACGTCTCTTTCTTGTTTACATGAGACATTTTTACCCCACTCCAGCAATACATAGGGGCTTGAAGTAGAAAGTAGTTAGTTTTCATCCATTTTTGTTGGATAAAACAGATAAAACCCAGATGTTTTTCACATAAACCCCAGTCCATCTTTTAATCTCCATCTGTATCTTTTGTCAAAGCTGTTTCTGTGGGTTATCTTCTGATGCTTGAGGGGCTGCAGGGGTGGGAAGGGGCACAAAGGAGATACTTTGAAAGCTCTCCTTTCCACAGCTGTTGAAACTTCAGTGTTAGGGCTCCATGACTCAGGTGCTGATTTCTGAAGGCCAGGGCCTCACAGAATTTCATCAGAAATTACAAAAGAAATGCAATGGAAACACAACAAATGGATTTTGATTTGCAGTTGAAAGTAGAAGGGACAGAAATGTTATTCATTCCAGGCAAACAGCTGTAGAATGAGCCATGCAAAAGCAAAGACCCTCTCAAAAGAACACCAAATTAGACCTTATATCTAAATGCGTCAATTTTATTTGCACAGTAGCAAGAGTGTTTGCCAAAGGCACAGGGTTTGTAAGGATGTGCTCATACCTACCTCCTCTAGACCATTCCCTACCATGAAAATGACACTGTTGCAAAGATTTCCAGAAAATGGAAACTATTGCAAATATTCCAGAAACTGGAAATATTCCAGTGGTGGCCTGGCCGGGGGATGGCCCGGTGTTGTTCTGTGCTGCAGTGGAGGATTCACCTCCATTTGCTGAAGGCAGTTGAGCAACTGAAGAATTTGTACCACTACCAGGATCGCTGTTTTACAGGGAAAATCTATCCCTCCAGAACTCTCTGCTGGAAGAAAATTATTTATTTCTCTTTCCAAACGTGACCTTAAGACTATTATTATTTTTCAGTTTACATCTGAATGTCTTGCTCTGACGCATTTGAGATACCATGAGTGAAGGGCAGTTTTGAATGTATAAATGACTGTAATACATTATACTTTATGTCTGGTTTACAGCTCTTTTGATTTAAATGAAAAACCAATCCAGTCCCTTTGGCAAACTGTCAATGGCTAGAGTTATATAATGTGACTTTGTCCTTATACACGAGACTCTGTAGTTTATGTTACATATTTTTAATTTTGGGGGGTGTTGCTTCTGTGTAGAATGGCTCCCATAAACCTGGCAGCACGGTATCAAAACCAGGCAGGGGGCAAATAATGCCTGTAGAGGATTCATAGGACTTAGTGGCTTTTCACTGCTCCCATCTTGGAAATTCCCTTCTGTATTCCGGGCCACCAGTATGTGATATACCCTAACATGAAAATCATTTGGAAAAATCCTCCTCTGCCTTTCCACCTCCAACTTTGGACTTCAGCGTAATGAGCAGGTAATGGCTGTGTGGCCTACAGCAAATGTGAGGGAGAAGCTGGTTTCCTTTATGCTCAAACTCACCATGTAAAAGGTGTATAAACTGATTTTGTTCCGGGTCTTTCAGTGAAAAATGGTATCTTATTAGATGCTAACATTTTTCACTATACACCCACTGCTGTTTCCCTTTAGACTAAAAGAGTGTTCGGCCGCAAGCCCTCTCACCCGTTATTTCTCCTTTCTTCTGGCATTTTGAGCCAAATAAGCATCAGTATAATTCAGAGTGTTGCCTGAGGTGATTTCCCTAACTTCCTCCTTTTGCCCAAAGCGGGAAGTCAAATTTCATAGAAAACCAGAAAATGATTAGCCTGTTACCTCTGCAGTGTTAGCTCGTGATTTGCGAGTGTGTTCTGGTTCATGGCTGAGGTGCCCCTAGGGACCGTGAAGGAGTTACAAGAAATAACCACACAAACGATGTTAAACCACAGTAAGCTTCAGGAAAAAAAAGAGTAGATTTCTCCCCTGTTTTTTGCCTATCTTTAGTAAGTTTCCACAGTAACATGTAGACATGGTAAAAATATCTACGGCAATCTCTCAGGCTCTTTCTCTTTCTAAGAATAGCCCAATGAGTGGTGCATGTTTGTCTGTTGCTGCAGTCACCTGAACAATGTATCTGCAGAGACTGACGGGTGGAGTGGATACTTGGATATCACGAGTATTTAGCTCAAGCAATGAAAATATATTACTAATTAGAGTGGGAAGATACTAACAGGTTAAAAGATGCCCATCTCAGTGACTGGCATAAAGAGGGTAACCTCAATAAATAAGTTCCTGGAAATAAAATTGCCCATTAAAAGGAGTAATCATATCATGGCTTATTGATACACTGTAGAACGAAACATATCACTCATTTTTAAATAAAGTGACATTGGGATGTGAAAATAATGATATGAACTGGTCTTTTTGCTGTAGGAAAGCACTGAACTTTGGTCTTGCTTCATGTTTATTTGTATTGAGCTTCACATTTATTTGAATCAAATGCAATTTTGCTGTGAACTAGCAAAGTAATCTGCAAGACAAGTTTTGGGACTAATACTTGAGAGAAGAATTTAACACTACTGCAGGAAGAATGGCAGATTCACCAAAAACTTCAGAAAAAAGTAAAACTGGATTAAAGCGATTCAAACAGCCAACTGTGAGACAAGGAAGAGCTGATATGTATGCTGCTTTGAAGGCACTTTCCAGATTTAATAATTCTGCTTGACACATAACGTGAATTGAAACTCTCACCAAGGTTGTACAAGGATGTGACCACATACTGAATAGAAAAAGAGCTGAGCAAAAAAGATAAGAAAAGCACATAAAGCAAGAAGGCAATCAGTGGTGAGCTGTCCTGCACGGTGGTGAGAAGTACTCCTTTGTAGCAGGTTTGTTGTGAAGAGCCAAGTTGTTTAAACCCTGTTATGCTGAAACTCTTACTGTGGTCGCGTGCAGCATTTTCTGTTGTGTTACAGAGGTCTCCTCTGTCCACAGTGAAAAACGGGCAGGACTCCAGAGTTAGCAGTTTAGGCCAAGCAGTGGACCACTTCCATAAAGTGCTAGCTGTCTTGTTTTCCTTCTCATTGCCCCTGACATAGAAGTTGGGTTTTTATGGCAAACGTACATGCTACTTAAAAGAGCAAAGCAGGCACCCAGTCTAAAAAATGTCAGAAATAACTCTCTTTTGAAAAGAAACCAACTTTCTGTCTAGAAATGCTACTCGACATTTTTACTTGGCTACCAGAAAAAGAAAAGAGTTTTCCTTGTTTTCCAGAAGGTCAATGTCGCACTTGATCTCAGTGTGAGTGTTACTCTTGTGCCAGTAGAGCACAGCAAGGAAGGGAGGTCATGCAGATATTACAGGAGAATACTAAATCACCTTCGGCAAAAGCAGCCTCTGATTGTTCAATTGCATTTCCTAAATTTTTTATTTATGTTATATCCATGGATGAGGGAATAGGTTCAGATAAAATAAGTAATAACTCATGGGATGATGTCTCAGGATTACAGACGACAGTATATCTCCTTTGGATCTGGCAGTCATCTAGGTATTGTTTGAGAATATCTGGCTTGTCTTGACTCTGCAGGATATAAAATTATATTGGAGAACTGCCTTCATCTAATCACGATGTTTTTCAAATCTCTTAGTGTACTTTACAAAATTTATATTTATAGGCAGAAAACTGTGCTACAGCTAGATATCAGCTTTTATTAAAAATAGAAAAAAGTCTTTGTAAAATTCACAAATAAATTGGCATTTTACTCTCCAGTGGATTTGATTTTCTAGACTGGAGTGTTACCACTTCCACCACAGAGAAGGCATTTGTACTGTTGGAATTGTTAAGAAACTATCTCATACATATCCACATTGTCCCCTTAATCTGGAAGAGTAAGATCTTATTGCTTTAGGAGTTAGTATTTCCTCTTGCTCTACTGCTGAAGTAAAGAAAGGCTGTCAAATTTGGATACGTTTAGAATGCTATGACAGCTATTACAGCTGTTTCCCTTGAGAACAGCACAAAGGATTCTCGAAGACTCAAAGGCATACAAAACCTCCTCCAGTGGAAGAGCTTGCCCATGTACCTTCATACATACCTAAGTTTATTTTCATCTGTGCAATGAAGAGCAAAGAAATTGAGCAAATGGATAATTCAGAGTTTCTCTGAGATAAATAGGTCTTATAAGAAGGTGTTTAAATCTTTTGCTCAGTTCAGGTTAGAGCTGATCAATCCTAGAGAAAGCAGAAGACTGCGGGTTTTATTGCAGTCACTTTAATGTAAGATAAATCACTTGAGTTTGATGTTTTTAATCATTGGTTTTACTTGAAAGCAGTAGAAGAAGTAGATTTGTGGCCTAAACAAGGAAACACTAACAGAACTATCGCCTTTGACCTCCTTTTTTATTGTCTCAGAAGATGAGCAAGAGCCATGCTATATAAAGCTATTTTTCTTTTTTACTACATGCTCTAGTGACACAGAAACAGAAAGGTTACTAAGAGAGCCGTCCAAATTCCTGAAGCCAACAATAGAACTGTATTTCAGCCTATCCTGTGAATAATGTTCTTTTAACTAAGGTCGTTTTTGGGCACTGTCAGGTATTTGTATATTTTATTTTAAGAGTTTGGACCAATGTGATTTATGTTAGCAAATCACAAACAGTATCTTTTAACTCCCTGTCCCTATGCATCCTTTGAGTTTAAGTTTCCAGCACCCCTGCCACAGTGTTTTAATGGTCTGCTAGCAGTGGCCTTCCATTTCCAGAGTCAATGACAGAAGTTAAGAACTCTAATATAATTAAATGCTAAATCAAGATTACCCAAGTCTTACAAGCTGTTGCAGCATGCTGAATTTTAAAGGTCTCTCTCAAATCCACAGTGCAATTTAAAGCCTACCTGCTTTCTACTGTGTTGAATTCTTTGATCATGAGAAAGTCTGGTCATTGTTCTATATTCTTCAGATAAGTGTGATGGAATACAGTGAAGAATGCTTTCCTGAATGAAAATAAAAGAGAGTGACATGGTATACAGCTTTCTAAAAAATGTGCAACCATTGCACTGTAATAACCGTTCCGGTTTTGTCACCTCCTATATATAGCAGATGGTAAGCATGGAGCCTATCACTTGGCTCAACATCTGGGTCAGTGACATAAATTTTGACTTATCAGAGATAGTATTCTCTTCTGGGATTTCAGTCTTAAATGGCATTAGTGTATGGATGTGAGAAGACTTCACACACTTCGCTTTCTCGACATTAAAAATTGAAAGTCCATGACTGATTCAGGGAAGCGAGATGAGGGAGCGGAGAGCTACACTTCAGGGCAATTTTTCTAAAATCAGTCCAAGACCTAGAAACATTTGCAGTTCTGCAATGTAGCAGAAGACTTGATTTTCAAAACTAGGGATGTCCAGTACGAATGCAACTACTTATTCTGTCAGTGTGCCAGCAAATGAATTACTAGCAGCATAATTAGGCTTTTAATTACACAAACTCCAGTACACATATACAAATGGAAACTTGTGTTTGTAACCCTCTGTGTTCCCTTAAATATATCTACATATATATATTTCTACCTGGCAGGAACTTACAGGTAATTTGCTTAATTTTTAGCTATATTCCTTCACAAAAGAAACTGTAATCTACTTTTTGAATCAACTCTATTTTGCACATAGTCCTGGAAAGGGGAAGTACATTGTTTTACCATGTTGGAAATGGGCCAAGATATACACATTTTCATTCTTATATTCATAGTGACATTCACAGCTTTCCACTTCTTCTGCAGTAGTGCTATGCTGGCTTACATTTCTTTCCTTTCCAGGACAACTGTAAAGTTCTTCACCCATCAACACTCCTTCTTTGCCCATTCACAGAATCACAGAATCACAGAATGGTAGGGGTTGGAAGGGACCTCTGGGGGTCATCTAGCCCAAGCCCCCTGCCAAAGCAGGGTCACCTACAGCAGGATGCACAGGACTTTGTCCAGGTGGGTCTTGAATATCTCCAGAGAAGGAGAATCCACAACCTCCCTGGGCAACCTGTTCCAGTGCTCTGTCACCCTCAGAGGGAAGAAGTTCTTCCTCATGTTCAGACTGAACTTCCTATGCTTCAGTTTGTGCCTGTTGCCCCTTGTCCTGTCGCTGGGCACCACTGAAAAGAGTCTGGCCCCTTCCTCTTGACACCCACCCTTAAGGTATTTATAGGCATTTGTAAGGTCCCCTCGCAGCCTTCTCTTCTTCAGGCTAAACAGGCCCAGCTCCCTCAGCCTCTCCTTGTAGGAGAGTCCCCTCATCATCCTTGTAGCCCTCCGCTGGACTCTCTCCAGTAGCTCCTCATCTTTCTTGAACTGGGGAGCCCAGAACTGGACACAGTACTCCAGATGGGGCCTGACTAGGGTAGAGTAGAGGGGAAGGAGAACCTCCCTCGACCTACTGGCCACACTCCTCTTGATGCATCCCAGGATGCCATTGGCCTTCTTGGCAGCCAGGGCACACTGCTGGCTCATGATCAACCTGTCGTCCACCAGGACACCCAGGTCCCTCTCCGCACAGCTGCTCTCCAGCAGGTCCACCTCAAGCCTGTCCTGGTGCATGGGGTTGTTCCTTCCCAGGTGCAGGACTCTGCACTTGCCCTTGTTGAATTTCATCAGGTTCCTCTCTGCCCATCTGTCTAGCCTGTCCAGGTCTCACTGAATGGCAGCACAGACTGCTAGTGTATCCACCACTCCTGTTCATACCGGGGAGAAGTAACAGGAGGCCTATGGATCTGTACATTTTAAGCCAAACAATTCACGTTTCCCCTTCAAGTAGAAATCGAGACATTTTCATCTTTGCAGCCACAAGGAGACCATCCAGAGACACCCCTTTACAGAGCTGCTAGACCCGAAAGCAAGAGGGCCTCTGCCCTTGGGAAGGAAGCCACAGAAAGTTCCCCCAGGACATGCCATAGCTTCAGCAAAAGTTTGCTCACTACAATCATTTTTATTACAACTTGCATAACAACTGTAAGTGGAGATCGTACTATGAAGAACCACACAATTAAGACTGGAAGGTTAAGATATTTTAAACCTTTAATCTCAGACTTTTGAAGCTATATTTGGATTTATCTCTGTTGGGCTATCCTTACAGGGCAGAAGTTATCTAACCATGCACTTCCACCCTCCTAAATATTTTCGTGCTGACGATATTTACTCTGACATGTAGAAAGGTATCATCTCTCTTCATTCTATTTTAACCTTTGAGTTGTCTAGGAATTTCTTTCCCTTCCTATTAAAATTTTGTAATGACAATAATATGATTAAGAAATCTAAGGACAATGTTGCCTCATTATTTTTTAACTGCACAATTCACAATCACTTAGGAGTAGTTAAATGCAACCAGAGCAGGCTAGCAAGCAGTACTAGGGTTCAGCAAGCAGCTAGGTCATGTATCGCTTTTACCTTTTGCAACAAGAATTGACCTGTATACATTCCCTTTGCCTGCCTTCCTGTTACACACTTACTACTACCCACAAATATATTTGTTTAAACATGCATGCAAATTATGCCTGCACAATTGGAAAATAAATACCTAAGGGTAATGGTCACTTTTGCTGCTGTTTTCAAAGCATCTACTTGACATTAAAAGCTCACACCCCTTGAGTCCTCACAGAATTTTGTTGGTCTTTAGCCAGAGATGATGCTTGTTCTCATGAATAATATTTATTACTGTCTTTCAATTTTTCCAAAGCCTTCCAAAGCAGCCTGCCCAAGAGGAAAGGCAGTTGCCCAGGGCCAAATCATTGTTTAATTGCACTGCCTATAAACAAGCATTTACATTGACTTCAGATGAGTCAGCATATACCAGCAAGAAGTGGTACCATCTTTGCAGGACAGTACTTGCAGCTATTGAAGGTAACATCGGCTCCCTTTTTTTTTTTCTTTTCTCTATGGCAGCCTCATTGATGGAATATATAACTTAGTTTAAACACAGCCTACGTTTATTCACACAACTCTTTTCACATGTTATTTCAACTAATTGAGTCTTGACTATATGTGTGTTTCTGGAATACCTAAATATATTCTGTCACCTAGGCTTACATTGCTTGTACATTCAATTGTTAAAGCTAGAAGCTAAGACTGCTGCTTGTTCATTTTCTTTAAGCTTTAGAAGTAAGAAGGCGAAACCAAGGAGGTTTTTTCAGGAAGCATTTCCTGGATAGGGGCAGACTAGATGATAAACCAAAAATGTATTTGCTGTAAGTAATAGCTCAAAGTAGCCAACACTAACCACAGTTCACCTATTGCTTTTTTCCTATACATCTCAGTGAGAACTATTGATAATAATTTTGTCCCATTGTTTTGGTTTGACTTGGATAAATGCCAGGTGCTCACCAAAACCTCAGCTGGACAGGGGAGAGGAAATGTAATGAAATGCTTGAGGGTTGAGATGAGGACAGAGATCACTCACCAATTGCTGTCATGGACAAAACAGATTGAACTTGGGGAGAAAAGAAAGTTTCCTTTGTCACCAATCAAATCAGAGTAGGACAATAAGAAATAAAACCCAATCTTAAAACACCTTGCCCCCACCCCTCCCTTCTTCTTGGGATCAACTTCACCCCTGTTTCTCTTCCTCCTCCTCCCCTGCATGGCACAGGCTGATGGGGAATGGGGATTGTGGTCAGTTCATCACATGTTGTCTCTGCCACTCCTTTCTCCTCAGGGGGAGGACTCCTCACACTCTGCCCCTGATCCAGCGTGAGGTTCCTCTCATGGGAAACAGTTCTCCACAAACTTCTCCAATGCGAGGCCTTCCCACAGGCTGCAGTTCTTCACGAACTGCTCCACCGTGGGTCCTTCCCATGGGGTGCAGTTCTTGACAAACTGCCCCAGCGTGGGTCCCTTCCACGGGCTGTAGTCCCGCAGGAACACGCTTCTCCAGCATGGGTCCCCCACAGGGGCACAAGCCCTGCCAGCAAACCTGCTCCGGCGTGGGCTCCTCTCTCCACGGGTCCGCAGGTCCTGCCAGGGGCCTGCTCCAGTGTGGGCTCCCCATGGGGTCACAGCTTCCTTCAGGCATCCACCTGCTCCAGCGTGGGGTTCCTTACATGGATGGATATTTGCTCCACTGTGGACCTCCATGGGCTGTAGGGGGACAGCCTGTCTCACCATGGTCTGCTCCACTGGCTGCAGGGGAAAAGTCTCTGCTCCAGCCACTGGAGCACCTCCTCCCCCTCCTTCTTCACTGACCTTGGTGCCTGCAGAGTTGTTTCTCTCAAACTGCCTCACTGCTCTCTTGACTGCCATTTTTCCACAGTTTTTTCTTCCCCTTCTTAAATACGTTATCACAGAAGTGCTACCACCTTCGCTGATTGGCTTGGCCTTGGCCACCGGAAGGTCCGTCTTAGACCCTGCGCTCACTGGTTTATCAGACACAGGGGAAGCTTCTCGCAACTTCTCACAGAAGCCACCCCTATAGCCCCCCCCCCCCAC
>Ga0065711_1035556_pt1 | contig 22146 bp, 19 predicted proteins | sample Hoacrofraction12_FD_59098 | JGI IMG/M metagenome (GOLD analysis project Ga0065711, IMG submission 59098) | Hoatzin crop microbial communities from Cojedes, Venezuela - Epithelial fraction 12 v2 (version 2) | ecosystem: Host-associated > Birds > Digestive system > Esophagus > Crop | place... | reverse complement strand
CCCCCGTCTCAGTTTGCCAAATGGGACTTATGCTTGTGATAAATAGGCTTTCAAAGTGCTGTTACCTATTGACCTTGTTCCTGTTAAATACAAACCTTCCAAGCTCCCTGCTTTTGTCTAGCCAGGGGATGAAATGATGAGGCTTCATCCTGCAGGTTCCTGCCAAAAGTTCAATATAAGGCCAAAGCCATTTTTCCCCAGTAAAAATGTCACTTAATCAGCACTTCTCTAACGGTATCGTATGTTTAATATCTCTGTGACTTGGCGCAGGTCCTGTACGTATATTTTTCCCATCCCTGTGGAAAATGCTTGTATTAAAAATGGGAGTTGCATAATACACTTTTGAGAACTGATTTTTTCTTCATCAGTTCTGAAGGTACTGTGAACTACTGACATCTGGGGAAGCGGGTTGTGTCACCTCTTGACGCTGGTACACCTCAGGAGGAGAAAAACTTGTGTTTGGTGAATTGCTTGTAGTTACATTGACAGATTTTCATGTTAGGTTGGCAGTGCTTTATAGTATCTTCATAAAGAGTAAAATATCCAATGCCATTCCCATTTCAAATGTTGTTGCTGGGTGAAGGTGGGGATGGGAGGTGGTGGGGTGGTGGTGTCATCCTCCCAGGGAAGTACGGCAGTGGTTCCCATGGCTTTTGGTGGCATGTGCATAACCCTGGTAGTGGAAAATACACCTTGGGGCTAAGGATTTAATCTTCCTGTACTGGGTCAGGAGATCAAAGTACAGCTGGCAAGCCTGCATCTGGCAACCTGTTGGATCATGACTAGTCCTGAGGCTCCTGGTACCTTCGATTTACACCGCTGATAAAAACATTAACTGTTTTGGAGTTTCCCAATCCTTACACCTCCATTTACGGTTTTGCAATACTGCTGCTGTTGACGAGCAGTAACTTAATGCCATGGGAATGCTTATAGCATGGAGAGATGTAATAGATATATTTTTTTTTTCCAAGTTTGAGTAATCATTTTTCTTGGCTATTTCATTGATGAACCATTATTTACTTATTTTCTAAAACCATACTTGCCTAAAGGGTGCTGTCCTCCAGTGGGGCACTGCTGGAGACAGCTGAGCACAGATTGTTGGTACCAATATTGATCGCTATGCCAAGTCTGTGTAATTCTGCACTTGCACACGCCTCTGTTGTGGCTTTAAACCTGTGAGCTTTACAGATGGGAGCTAAGTGGGATCCCATCCCACTTAGCTCCCACTGAGTGGGGCTTGGTGCTGGCATGTCCTTCGAACGGGAGCTCCTGGGAGGGCAGCTGAGCTCTGTGGTGTGCTGCGGTTTTCTAGAAAGCCTCCAGTGAAAGCAAAGGCCTAAACTAAAAAGGCAGTTTAATACCTTAAGCTGTCTGGTAGGTCAGGCCTTCATGCTGGGAGGTAAGCTGTTTCTTATATAGTAAGAATGCCTTTTCCAACTTTATTGGAGAGTGAATAGGATTGCTGTTTAGTTGGATTTAACTGCTACTATTCACTGAGGAGGAGATGTTTTAAGGTAATCTCCAGCACTCTATTTGAGGCAGCTTGAAAATGAAATTGATCTATCCTGATGTCAACCAGTGGTGCAGTGTAGTGAAGATTTCATATGCTACTCGTAATATTTGCAGCAAGTAATTTCCTCCCTCTTCCCCTGAAGCGTTGTCTCTGCAAAATTGAGCTTTGTGCCTAGAAACAGTGAAGCCTCCGAGTACTTCCCAGAACGCTTCATCAGCCTGTGCATGTGGTGGTGATGTGGAGATCTCGATGAATTCTCTGTATTTCAGTTCCTCACTGCTTGTCCATGGGTACCATAAGGTCTTGCTGTGCATCTTCGTGCTGTGGCCTTTGTCTTGGGAAGGAAAAAACCCAAACCCACAAAAAACATAGCTCTGTGCCTGAATGAATTTTTTTTGTGCACACACTACTGCCGGTGACAGTTAATTTTAAATTGGTAGAGTTCTCTAAGTGATGGTTGGTAGTCCCCTAGGCAGTGGCTAACGTTTCTGAAGGCAAGTGTGGAGGAGGCTTAAAATCCAGTGAGGACTTTTAAATCAAGTTTCTCACATGAAATAGTCAATGTACCTTGTGGTAGTTTTCCAACTTCGCTTGGGCTTGCTATGTGCTTATAAATGTTTCAAAGTCAAGCCACTTGCAGAAACTGGAGTAGGAGAATATTTGGGGCTTCTTTTGGGAAGCTCAATATTATATATTGGATGAAGTATGAATAACAACAAATATGAAATGCTCTGTTGGTGAGTTGGTAACTCACGTAACATTAAAAAAAAAAATCTAGAAGTCCTGTGCAATCTATTGTAGGAGGGTTATAAGATGACACTGTAAGGAGATAACAAGGACTGAGTAGCAGTGTTACCTGTTTCTGTTGTGCGTATTTATAAAGGGCATTGCAAGAGACTCAGGTTTCCATGTGCGTTGGTTTGACATGAGAAGAAAGCAGACTGGCTTGACTTGCACTTGTTTGTCTGTATTAGGAGGGTTAAAGTGACTGAGGAGCTTTCTGTCATGCTCTCTCTGCTTCTGATGCACTTTGCTTCTGTCTGGTGTGTACAGCATTTTATAGGCTTTACTTACCAAAACATGGAGCAGGGGGGAAGTATTTTCCCTTTGACTGGAAGCCTGCCACTGTCAGGAACTCGATGTGTTTAGGATAGCAGTGGGGCTTTCAGCGTAGGTTAGAGTGAGTGCTCAAGTGCTGATTCAGGTAGGTTCAGAATAAAGTACTTCTGTAAGTGCTTCAGTGGAAGTTGCAGTGTTCACGTATGTAGTACTAACTCTTGTTATTTCATGTGTTCTTGTACGTAAAGTGTGATTTTTGAAAGCTAAAAGTAGTTAAGTTGGTTGTTACTCGAAGGTAGTATCTTCCTGCCAGATTCCGACTTTCCACTCCAATGTGTCTGATCAGCGTTCATACTACAGAAAAACATTGCATGAATTTGCATGTCCTTGTCGGAGAAAAAAGACTCTGTATCATCTGTATTCCCACTGGCTTGTATGAAAACAAAACAGCAGAAAATGTTATCCTTAAACCAGAATAGAGAGTTGCAGCTGGAAGGAGGACAGCTTGAAAGCTGTGGGCATCTATCAGACAAGACCTTGTGGTAGAAATGCTCATAAGCATGTTAAGAATAGTGTGAAGTGTGACACGCTCAAACTGCAAAATTTAAGGTGACACATTAGAAGTTCCAGTTGAGGGGGCAAGACTGAATTGTATTTGTAAAGAGTCATCTTATATCCTGTGCACTCAGAATCACCAGTGCATCCTTTGGGTCTCGTGTGAGGATTTTAGCCTTTGAGTCTTTGAACTTAGCATGTCTCTTATTCACTTAGTACATTACAATGACAATAATGCAGTTGTGCTTTTAAAAATAATCCTAAACGTAGCAGGATCTAGCGTTCAGAGCTGACCTCAAGAGCTTAGAGCTGTTGGATGGTATGTATAATTTGGAAGTGGTGCATGTGGTATTTGCATGGAGGGCACCAACCTCATTGTGTCAGCTGGTTTTCCTGCCATTTAAAGTAGGTGCCATATTAATGTCTGTGTTAAAAGAAGTCTCTTGTCTACCCTTAATGTAAGGCAGAAAGGGAGGGGACGGGAAAAGGCAGATCTCACGGGAAACCGAGCGCTACCAAATGCGCTCTGAAGCTGAATGGCTGTCTTGTTCCCTGTGACCGCTGCAAAGACATCTTCAGAACAGGGAGATGTAATTAGCTTTCATGGGACAGCCACATAATAACTTTTTCTTTAACTTCCCAGGTAGCATACAAACCAGTTTTCTGTTGATGTAATGCTTGTATTTCTCATTTCAGCTATGAAGCCGTACGCTCCAGCTTTCTTTCTCCTGTGGAGTGCTGTTGGGATAGCGAGGGCTGCCAAAATCGTTGTTGTGCCGCCAATTATGTTTGAAAGCCATCTTTATATTTTCAAGACTCTGGCCTCAGCCTTGCATGACCAAGGTCACCAGACAGTGTTTCTCCTCTCTGAAGGCAGAGAGATTCCTCCATCTAATCACTATAGACTTCAGCGCTACCCAGGGATCTTTAACAGCAGCACCTCGGATGATTTTCTCCAGTCCAAGATGAGGAGTATCTTCTCTGGGAGACTGACAGCCCTCGAACTGTTCGATATCCTGGACCACTATTCTGAGAACTGTGACATGATCGTTGGCAACCAAAACCTCATGCGTGCCCTGAAACAGGAAAAATTTGACCTGCTCCTGGTAGATCCCAATGAGATGTGTGGATTTGTTATAGCTCATCTTTTAGGGGTTAAATATGCCGTCTTTTCCACTGGCCTCTGGTATCCAGCAGAAGTGGGTGCACCAGCTCCACTGTCTTACGTTCCAGAATTTAACTCGCTGCTCACAGATCACATGAACCTATTTGAGAGGATTAAAAATACTTTTGTTTATCTGATTTCAAGATTTGGAGTCAGTTTTTTGGTTCTGCCAAAATATGAAAGGATAATGCAGAAATACAAGGTTCTGCCAGAACGGTCCATGTATGACTTGGTTCATGGATCCAGCCTGTGGATGCTTTGTACTGATATAGCACTGGAATTTCCAAGACCTACGCTACCCAATGTTGTTTATGTGGGAGGAATCCTAACCAAACCGGCCAGCCGTCTGCCAGAAGTAAGGTTTGCTGAGCTTTGCAGTAATTTCTGTGGTATCTGGTTGACCTCATATGATGAGTGGCAGTTTTTAAGCAGTGAATTTCAAATGGGATCTAGTGTCTTTTGTTTGCTGCTTGTTAAGATACACCCTTGAAGTCACTGGAAGTAGCTTGGGGTGGTGGTGAGGATACAAACTCATCAGAATGAATCTCTTGTGGTTGCAGGAAGTATTTTGCTTAGGGTAAGATGCTTAATGATACAGTAGAGGGAAAAACAGCACATGCTATCTTGGAAATTACATCTGTGGGTTAAAATGGGAATAGAGGAGGACAGATGAATACTGTTTATGCTAAAAAGCCTGCTGATAGGTTGTGCTATCTAATTTCATAGTATTAATGCTTTTATGGAGAGTTTGCTTCCCTTGGTTTGATAAGTAAAAATGTGTTTAGAACTGTATAAACATGAAGAAACTATAGGCCAAGAAATGGAGGTGATTGGAGTTGACATAAATGGCACCATTACTGTACTCGGATATGAATTTTTATTGTACGCTTACTGGTCATCAGGTATTGAACTTCAGACTGAAGTACTGATAGTGACTGGATTGATTCCAGAAATCCTGGCTGCACAGATTAATAATTAAATTTGATTACTCCAGTATATCATATGATCTTTGATATCTGATATCCAAGGATGCCTCTGTTCAGCAACACAATGGTGAGTGATCGGCAGAACAAAATTTCACAGAAAACCATGTCGCTTACATTTATGTATACAAAAACAAATAGGTCTTGAACTGGAGATGATCCACCATTCTGTGATTCTGTGATTAATGGATGCTTCTGGCGGGTCATAAATGGGTAGGTAGACCTGCTCAACAGTTTACTTCTAAAAATGCCTCATTCAGCCTTCGCATTTTGCGTGAAAACTGCCAGGCCCACTTTTATCTGTTTTGGCCTGAAAATTAGTCATGGAAGGCTAGCAAGTTTTTTTTTTTTTTGTGTAGTGTGGTGGTATTATTATTATTATTATTATTTTTTTTTTTTTAATTCCTCGCACTGACTTAGTACGTTTTTTCACCAACTCAGAAACATCATACATTTGACTGATTTGGGCTGCAGGATGAGCCAATTCTGTCAACTTTTTTTCCTCCCCTGTTCAACTTTAAATGTGTCTGAGCTGAATGACAGCAGGCATTTGCATCACACTGTGAACGTGCTAGTGGTTATATCTGAACTTATACTACTGTCTGTTCTCCAAGATGTCATCAGAGATGACCATAACAGTGCTGCTTCTAATTGGTTCTTCCTGTATGTACATTAATGTGTTTGTGTTTAGAAAGTGTCAGGCTGCACAGATATCCTGAGAAGGCAGACTAAAAGTATCCCTGTGCTGTCTAAACAAAGTTCAGCCCTATTCTCGCTGGGAAAAACTTGCTGGGTGAATTGAGTTTCAGCTCTTCATTTTCCAAACCAGTATTTTTCTTGTTCCATAAGAAGAAAAATGTCTTTGTTGTATGATAAATTTGGGCACCGTGTCAACATTGTCTATTTTTTTCTGCGTAGATTGGTCTTTAGGGTAAAAAATAAACTGTCCTCAAAAGCAGATGTTTGCTTTGCTATAAAATCGACTGGAAGCAAGTGAAAGGAGCATTTTTCTTTCGATGTTTTGCTATAGAGATGTGTTTGTGTGTAGATATATATATTTGTACACACATATAAATATATATTTGGAGCCTTTAGAGAATAATTTGTGTACTGTATATATTTGCTGTGGAGCCACAGATGTTAACTTGTTACAATATCTTACAATGCGAGAAGGTGGAACAGTATGTTAAATGTTTAATATAACCAGACTGACAGTGACTTTGAAATAGACCTGTAGGTAGAGTATATGCTGGGGGGCAAAAAATCCTGTAATTATTTATGAACTGAGACATTATGTACTTTCTCTGCAGTTTGATTGGACAATTCATTCTTAACAACGTTCTAAGCACGGGATTTGATTGAAAGCAGGAGAGACAAAGTGACTGTGTTCATCTTTTATCAAATAATTTGTCCACGCCTAAACTGTTACGCAGAATCCCGTGTGGTATGTTTTGTAGGTAAATTATTAGGCAGGCAGTTTGTTTTTACTGAACAGTTCGATAACATTCATAACTGTCGCTCTATTCTGGAAGATTAAAATTGGATAGCTGGTGCTGCGACTGTTTTCAGCTATTGCTGCATCTCTAAGGCAGGAGCTTTTGCTAATTTATTTTCTGCAGCTTTTAGCCTGGTGCGTTAAGGTGAGCCAGAAGCAGAGCTAGTTCATGTTTCTGTGCTAGGCTGGAAATAGTGATGCTTCAGGTGCTGTCTTATAAATGAAAGCAAAGTTCCTGCCCAGAGATGGTAATCAGAAAAGAGGCATGTGGCTGGAGATAACAGCTTTAGCAGGCGAATTTAAGCTACTATTACAAGACGCTCAGGTCTCTTACATTCTCCAAAACTGCTTGTATGTAGCCTAGTCCACTTTTTCTGGTAGAGAAGTATTAGGAAAAAAATCTGTGGTGTTTTTTTCAAGTCCAAAATGCCTGCGCAACACAAAATACTGAGGCACCTCAGCAGTGACACTGCTGCATCGTTGGCAGAGAGTTTGTTATTTTTTGAGGGGGCGTGAGAAGGGAAAAAAAGTAGTTTGTTTAATCAAATCGAAATTCCTACACATAGCTGAAAAGCTCTAGTTTTCTGCTGATAACACCTTAAAAAGAAAAGGCAGAGAGTAATAATTAAACAATCGAAGAGCAGAAAAAGGTCAAGGCCTTTTAAACCATTACGGGGTGGCCGTTGTTGAATTCGAGGGGGTGTGGTAGCTCTATTCTGTGGTTGCTCAGAGTCTGCATCAGTGTTTTCCTTAACATTTCTTTAAAGAAAAGTTAGAAAAACACAGCTTTAAAGGTAGCAAGTAGCAGGTGGTGCTGAATATCTGTGTCATGTGACAGTGTGAGGGGAAACAAACTCTGTCCTTGTCCTGTCAACATTAATACTTTGGTTCAGGGCAGTGGAATGGTTTTGTAAATCCCGCAGTTATCCCCGCTTGCTGCGTGTGGGTTCTCTTTGCAGAATATTTTTGATGCAGGTAAACTAGATTTGTTTTGGAGGATGTTAAGGTGGAAGCTTTTTCACCTGCGAACCAAACACTTGCTGATGTCTGATAGGAGGCATAAGGATCTGTAGCAGTGTTTGGCATTTTGGAGGGCTTAAAGTGATGTGCTTGGTGGGGGGATGCTCAGACTGGGGACCTTAACAGGTGTAGCCAAAGTCAAGCTGCTGGAGCGTGCACAGTGTGTACATGGAGCTGTTTCTGTTCCTGCTGTGCTGGCACGATGCTCGGGTAGGGGCAGGCTGCAGTCCCTACAGGGACCGTATATTATCTGCGCGTCTCACCTGTCACCCGTGAAGGGAACTGGCCTTACCGGGATGTGTCCTTACTGCCTGGCACAGGTCAGAAACCAGCAGTAGCCGATCATGCAGTTAGCTTGTGTGGCGGGCATGATTTTTAGCCGCTTCTGAGCTCTACAGCAGTTACAGCTGTGGTGCACAGCACCCAGCTCTGGTCTGCAAACTGCGAACATGTCCTCAGGTTGCAGCCTTCCCAGATGCCTTGGGAAGCTTTTGCCAGGCTCCGATGCTCCTTTTTGCTGTCCCTGAGGCAGTGCCCTGCCGTTGGTCTGTGCTTGGCGCAGTGTCCCTCAGCGCGGTTGCAGTGATCAGCGTGCTGAGGAGCAGAGCCAAGAGCCGGCGTGGAGAGTGGCAGGTCCTTTGGAGGTCACCACTGCCCGGCTCCCTGCGGTGCCTTGCGGCACGGTGCGGCTGGCTGGGGGCTTTCTCCACAGCATAGCAGGGTTAGTCTTGCCCTTTATGGAGAGGCAGTGTATCGGTCAGTGACCGAAATTCCCGATGATGGCAGATTTCCTCCTGTGCTCTTCTGATTCCTGCTGCGGGTGGGCGAAGCTCAGCTTAACTTGGGTCGCTGTGTTTCATCGAGGTAGAAGGGTTGATGGTCACTTTGCAAAGCTCAACGTAGGCAGTAGACATCGCACAGTTACGAGTCATCTTCTGTGGTAGCTAGCGTGCTGTTCTTGATAGTTGAAGTGTGTGGATTAAGAAGGTGCTTCTTGCATAAATAGTGTGCTTTGTAAAAGACAAGCAGATGGTTGATGTGGCTGTACCCATTACTCGTAAGTGAATAAAATCTTACGTGCATAGGGGTCCAGGGTTTGTATAGTTAACTTTGAAAAGAGCGTGTTTTGGATTGCATAGAGAACAGTGCGAGTAGAGTTAGGCTTAAGAGATCGAAAGCTAGAGACAGAGGGAATATCAAGTCTTTAAGGTCATTGCTGACTTAAACTATGAAGTGTATGGTGTTACCTGGCAGTATTTTCCAGATAACTGGCAGTGGCCATTGGGAAAGTAAGAGACTCCTCTGCCTCTTTCTTATTACAGTTCTCTGGAGGGACCTTGTGAAGCTGAGTGAAGCTGGCTTTTTAAAGTAACTCACATTTTAAGAAACAATGGGGAAACTTCTGCCAAGGCATTTATATCTTGTGACTAGTTTGATTTGTAGTTAGGCATTAATGAGCCTGATAAGGTACGTCCTTGAATCAGGGTAGAAACCTGACGGGAGCTACGAGCAGCTGCCTCAGGGAATACTCGGTCCCTAGTGAGGAGGGGACAGAGGGCGCTGGGGGTGAGCAGGCGGCTTTGCTGCCAGAAAAGTGGCCGGACAGTGTTTCAAAAGGACTCCTTTCCATCAATGAATTGATGATGTAGATGCGTTTGGACGTAGGTTGGATCCTGCAGTTTGGATACAGTTATACTTGAGATAATCTGTGGCAGTGTTTAAAAAAAAAATAAATCAAGAACTCAAATGGTGCAACCCTGTAGTGTTTAAGTTGAGCTGCTGCTTTTTCACATCCGCACAGTTTTTAAAGTTTCATAACTGCCTCTGTGTGATGCAGTGCTTTTTTTTTTTCAGTGCTGGTATTGAGGTACTTTAGACTGAATGCCATTTGTTGTTGATAGGAAAAGAGAAACAAATGACAGCTCACTTTTTTTTTTTTTTTAATTCTTCTGTACTTGAGTAAAATACATTTATGCTTTTTGGTGTTCATGTTTCAGAAGCAGAAGCTGTCCTTTCAGCCACAGCTGTCAAGAAATAGTTCAGTAACTTACTTGCTCATCCCTGTAGATCTGTTATTAAATCTTGTTACATAGGTCTAGATCTGTGTAACAAACTGGTGGCTTTGAAGTATCTTCACTAAAAAATTGTTTTTTTTTTTCTGAGTCTTGCTGACAGTTTACATGTTTACTAGGTGTGTGTTAGCTGATACTGGTATTTATTTTTAAAATTAGGTGGAAGAACAAAGAGGTGTTTTATTCCTTAGATCAGATTTTTGTCCTTCATTAACGTTCAAGGACACAGTCTATAAGCTCTTGCAGACTGTAGCAGGAGATTTTTGCACATGGCATAGAGCCATCTTTTTTTTTTGTTTGTTTTTTTTTTTTTAAGTCTGGGGGATAGTTCTTTAGAGCTACTTTTGAGAGTAAATTTCTGGTGATGTGAAACAATTCCAGAGCTGTTTTAAAATGCATGTGATTGTCAGCCAGGGAGGCAAAAAGTCTCTTAAGGATGGTAGAGATTATGGGGCACTGTGTAAATTCTGTGCTGAACCATATGATCACGTATTTTGGCTCTGAAATACTTTTCAACATAAAGCTGCTTCCCTCCCAACAACTGATCTTTTGCTACTCAAGTCAGCCTTGCTTAAGATCTTCAAATACTCACAGTCATAAAACTGCTGTAGTCTCCAGTCTCAGATGCACCTGTACGGCTAGGTTGGTGGGCTGTGTCTATTCCTGCTATACTGCTGCATTTTAAATTTGGGAAGATATGTGACTCGGTATCTACCTGTGTAGTGTAGGACCCAGGGAAAAGGATGCAGGGCTAATTGCAGAAGTTGGTTAAGTATCTCCAGTAAAACTTGGTCAAGAAGGCAGGCCCTCCAGGTACATACGCAAACATAAGCTGGCATCCAGTGACCTGATGAACGAACACCAAAGCTCTTCAGCAAGCCTGTGTTGTCCATCGGAAAGCAAGTTTACTTGATTCATGGGTAGTGGTACAAGGTGGTTATTTCTTTAGCTCAAGTAATTGTGTGTATTGGGAGCGAAAAATGCAAGGTTCAGACCTTGGATGTTGCATAGATCAAATTATGAAAGTTAAAAGCCAACAGAAGTTATTTTACTTTATTTCTTTATTTACAAAAAAAATCAAAGAGATTAATATAAGCTATGATTATAAACAGGTTTTCTGGTTTGACATACTCTAATTCATCATTTTGATACTGGAATGCACAGATCAACAAGATTCATTCACTTCGCTAATGTGTGGTGCTTTAACTGTGAATGTCACTTGCAAGTTTTTAATACTGACCTGTATGTAAGACAAATAATGAGCTGGTGTTTTTTCCATGATCCACTTCTCTAGCATACTGTAGTATAATTTCTAACATTATGTAGAGAAACAAGAAAAGAACCTATTTCCAAAGGAGTACTCTGCTTCTGTAGTGTTTGGAACATGCTTGAGTTTGAACACCATGTTTGTATAGTTTGGGATGTGTTCAAAGCTGACATTTAAGAGCAGCAAGCCTAATTATTAATATTATTTATAAAAAAAAAACTTGTAACCAAGCCAACTTTTCTTTTCAGATGTCCTAGTAGCTTAAAGGTTATTTAAGTGAAGTGGGTAACTCGTGTTTGACTAATGATCTGCTAGGGCATTTGTGTATCCTCGGTTGGTGTTACGCAGCACGTGTTGTTTGGGCTGGTGAGGTGTCTGCACAGGGGCTGCTGGCAGAGGATGGAGGCTTCTGAGGAGGGACTGAGTGTGACGAGTGGGGAGGAGAAGGGACAGTTCCACACGTGGCTCCCTGCGCTGACGTTAGTGGCTGAGAGCAGGTGGTGCGTAACCTCTTCCGAGGTGTGGCTTGAAGCCTCCCGAAGAGCACTGGGAAAATCAGTAACTTCTCTGCCTAAACCAGCACCTGTCTTCCAGGTAATGCCGTTCTCATTAAAAGCTTGCCTTCAGGGGAATCATGGTTTCAGGGGGTCAGTTCTTGTTTGACTGAAACCTGGTGTGCAGTAATTTTTTCAGTGCTCAGGTTCAGTGGATGTACTTTACAGATGACCTGAAGTAAAGCCTCCTTTCACATCCCAACTGAGCAGTCCTGGCAGTGAGCTGCTTGTAGGTCACAACAGCACTTCGAACAGAAGTTTTGTTATTAACAATGTTGTCTTAACGTTTTTATATTTTTTTGTTTGTTTGTTTTTTGAAACTTCTGAGTAGGAGTGATTTTTAACACAGCGATACACCTTTGTAGTTGAGTATTAACCTTCACCTGCTGTTTTCCTGCCGGCTATAGCTCCATTGCATCTCCGCGCGTTTTCCCAGGCTGTGCCAGCCTGCCTGGGGATGCTGCGGGGCAGCATGCTGTGCCGGGGTCGCATAACCCTGGGCTAGGCAGGTGGAGGCAGGATGCCTGGCTGCTGCTGTGGGGATTCATCCTGCACAGCACGGTGCTGCCAGAGCTGCCGGCCCTGCCTGCGTCCGGACCTGGCTGGAGCAGCAGCCCCGTAAGAGGTGAAAACGGGGAATTGCTTAGTGAGTGCTGCTGTGGTGCTTGGTGTCTCTCTGCATGCTTTTTGCACAAAAGTGAGAGGGGGATACACATAGATGGGACCCTCCTAAGAGTTTTGGAGTGCAATTCTGGTCACTCCAACCAAGTGGAGGAGCAGAAGAAGAGATTAGGGAGGTCTTATTGAAGGAGGTGAGATCTTACCGCTTAAACGCAGGCTCAGAAGCCAGCTGATCGTAAGTTTCTTAAAGAAGGGGTTATGACTGACAGCCTATTTAAAATATATAAATTTTATATAAAAATATAGGGGTGTGTGTATATCTCTGTGTGCATACACACACACATATATGCGTGCATATATATTTATAAGTACTAAAAAAAGAGAGAAGGGAGGAGGTACACTCGAGGGAGAAAGAAAAGCTGTTTAATCTGAAGAGGAAATGAAGAAGAACTTGCCGTTATTAAATCAAAGCTGCAGGTTACAGTTGTATCTCCTACTATCCACAGAGCATAGGTGTCACACTGGAACAATGAAAGACAAGATTTTCCCCCAAAATTAATTTATAATGTGGATTTATGGATGGGGCTGTGTGTCAGTATCTGTAATGCAGAGATCTGGATTTAAAATTCAGGTTCTTTTCAATTTTATTCTTACTGAATTCACTGCAATTTAATTTGACTCGATGTTCTGTAGACAGAGTAAGTAAAAACACTCTCCATGCTTAAAACTGTCTTAACTGTTACTTGTACAGCTTTTCTACTACGTATACAGCTACTGAAAATGTAGGAGGATTGGCAAAACCTTGATTTGCATTTACATTTAATAAATCGTAAATAACACTCTGTATGCTTGCAAGTTACACCACGGGGCTTCATGCTTAGGTAAGTGAATGCTTTTTTGGTATTTTTTAACAGGATATTGGCTCTGGCGTAGTGACAACAAGGTTTTTAATTTGAATCCTGGAATTACAATTTGAATACCTCTGCACCTGCTACTCTATGCAGTGATTTTGGTAACCTCTCTTGAAGAGCAAGCTTCTTGTTTTAGACTACCTTCCATTCATTTGAAAGGCAAGGTTGCTTTCCCAGGGTGCTTGACAAAGGTCCAGTGAGTAATGGATTTTTGACGGAGAGTGTTGCATCAGGGAAGTACTTGCACAGCAGTTTTCTGGTTGACCTCTAGTTTTAGGTAGACTGTGTTCTTGGAGGCTTCATTGGATACGCCTGAAACTCTAGAGAGCGCTGAGATACAGGAGAAAAGAGAAAGGCTTGTGGTGCTGTATTTCTTGCCTGCATTTTTGAGTCTGAATTTCATTCTTCTTTAAAGTTAAATGGACTTAAACTTTCTGTTGATGTTGGATCTTAAATGGGGAAAAGTCAGGGACAAGAAAATGCAACAGTTTAGCCATTGAAAAACATCATAAGTCGTTAAAAACCTTTCCACCCCCCCCGCATTTTGATAAGCCAAATATACAGTGTGTATATATATAAAATAATTAGTGAGAAACGTAAAAGGAAAAAGTCAGTATTTCAACAGGGCTGAATCTGTGTCTAATTAAATTGAAGAAGGACTTTATCAACAGCATTGTTAGATTAATGTGATTAATGTGCACTAACAGAAAACAGTTCAGATCTTACAGTTTGTTTCCCAACTTGAGAGTGTTAGCATGGCTTTAACCAGCAAGGAAATAAAGGCATTTGGTCTAATACCATAACATGAGTATGCTTTTTAATGTCTGCTGAGTATTGTTTTTGGAATTATCTTAGTCTATGCTAATAGAACTAGAAAAAATAATGTGAATATTAACTGCATGGACTTTGTGTATGTAGAATGAGATTTATGGGCATCTTAACAGTATGTGGCACAGGTCAGCCAACATCGGTATATCTGGGGAAGATAAGATATAAATTTACTGAGACTTTAGAAGTACCCTGCCTTTTCTGTTTCGGTTTTAGAAGTTTGAGGTTGACTTCAGACAGGAGAATAAATGAAGGGAAAGGAGAGGGGGAGAGACCAGAAGAAATACGTTTAGTTACAGGATCGCAACAGAGGAGATCGGTGACCGAGAGCAATTTGTACCTGAGAAAAGAGAACAACTAACTTGCATTTAATCCAGAGGGAAATGGTGGGGTTGGGAAGGATCTTGTCCTGGTTGGGAGCAGCGTGGCTGCTGCTAATTCAACTAACTGAGCCTGATGATATGAAAAAGAACAAACCCTGATAAAATGGGACAAGCATGTTTGCCTCCTGGCCATCGCTTTTTAAAGACAGGAATTTAGTATTGGAAAAATAACCTTCAGAGTGTGACATACACGCTAGCCAATGCAGAGATGTTGAGCTGAGCCAGCAGAAGGCAGCTGGATGTGTTGAGTCAGGGAGGTGCAAGCCATCCTCTGCTCGGTGCAGTCGGGTGTTTGCTGTGGTGTCCCATGTCCTTTGCTCATTAGAGCAAATAAAAGAAAAACTATTTTTGGTTGTAAACTAGTTGTTTACAAATTCATGGCAAGTAAATACAAACAGCATACTTTGCCTAAAGTGATGGTGTTTCTCTGGGTTTGCTGTAGACTGACACATAATTTTATAACTTCCAGATTATATGATACGACCCCGTTTGTTCAGTGATAGTGAAGGTGATGTTATGGCATCTGTATGACCTTTAAATGCCTGTGCACAAATGTTGTTTTTTAGTAAAATTTGCAATGAGGTTAAAAATGTATTGATATAGCATTTAAATATTTCCCATGAAAGAAGTACTGTTTAAAAGATGCCAGAAAAGTTAGGACACTAATAAAAAAGGTCTGTGTACCTTTCTGTTTGTTTATCAGTGAGTATCTCCTTTCTAAAGATGACTTTATGTGGCTGCTTATTTATTTATTTTGAAATAGATCTGGTGTTGTCTGCTCTAAGCAGCATTTTGTAGTAGAAGTTGCATAGTATGCCTGTGCTCTCCATTGGGGAATGGTGGTTTGCAACCATATTCAAAGAACAGGCATTTGTGCTATTACACATTTGAATCGAGCAGCTGAACAGGGAAAGCTTCAGATATTAAACCCGGTTATGTTAGTATTTGTGTACTTTGTTTATCTGCAACAAAGCTCAGTATTAGGCACCACTGGTTACTGCCAGCTGGGTCCTCAATCTATAGTCACAGCTGTGCATTTAGCATCTAAGCCTGCTAAGAATAGCTAATTAGAAAATCAAACAGAACAAAGCTCACACAGTAGGGTCAGCACAATAGCATTCCTGTCTGAGAATGGTAAAAAGATTTATTCTGTTTTTTTTTAATTCCTCCCCCTCGCGCCTATAGTACAGCATAGATCAATAAGTGTTTATTCTGGCTATGCACGAACAGGGAGAACATCAGTAAAAGACCGGCACATACTCAAAAACCTTCACTCTTCAGTAATGTAGTGTCACACAGAAATTGTTACTCACAGGCAACCAAACTTGGAAAAAAGAACAAGGCAGGATCGTAACGTCTGCTCCTGTGCAAAGCTCGGACTGCAATAAAAATTACCCACCTTGAAGAAGGTGAAGCCTGCTTAGGCAGCCTTTGAACAGTGTCTATCACAGACTCAAGGCAGTGTTTTAAAAGCAAGCAGGCAACTTTTGAGAGGAGTGAAATCACCACAAAGCCAATCAGCTACCATGTGAAACTCTGTGCCTAGGGAAGGAAGGGAACAGTAGGTGTCTGGCTGCCTTTGCTTGATCTGGGCAAGTGCCATACCTCTGTGAGACCTGTATGTGTGTTTAATTATCATTCATTAAATGGGTTTAGGAAGTGCAATGGCTGTGGAATGTGGTCAAAGATGAATCTGTACTGCCTCTGCAACTCGGTGTGCCAGGGTTAGTCAGTCACAACAGAAGTGAAACTAGATATTTGAATGAACAGGTAGGGAGCTTGAAAAGAAGGTTCATCATTTCAGTCTCTTCTACTGTTTTGCTCAAAGAACATGCATTCGCACAAAAGTTGACTTGAAAACAGGCAGAGGGCTGACAGGGTTTAGCTCAGTGTTGTAACTGGGGCTCCCTTAAACATTTCATATCTTAGCATGCATTGATTTTTTTTTTTTTTAAAGCACTTAAGTGCAAATGGTAATTAATGTCTGTATTAGAAGATGTTTTGTTGGGGATGTATATAAAGCTGTAATAGGATGAAAACAAAAATTCAGTTGGTGTAGTTCACAGTTCAGAAACTGAACATGTGCGATAGTAGACTTGAAATGTTTTCTGTCTTTTACGTGGGCTGACTTACGTGAGGTCGTACTGTGCCTAGTGAGGAGATGGGGGTGAGCAAGAAGAGATGTGATCTGTCTGGCTGTAGATGCTCAGATTTATCCTTTGGGTGAGCCTCTCTGCTGACTGCTGAGATAGCCTGGAGAAAATGGCCTCCCTCTCTGAAGTCATTTTTGTGAATATTTCTGCAGTTCCAGACTCTTCAGCTATGTTTCAGTGTCTTTAAAATTTCTGGAAAATCCTGGTATGCACCTGTGTATCCAGCTTAATGCTTTGTTAATGTCAGTTTGTTCTTGGTGTGACCTTACAGAGAAGAATTCCATTTTTAATGCTTATTCAGCTACAAGTATGTGAGTGCCTGATGTAAGGGTTTTTTGTGTTTTTTTTAATTCTGTTGAAAATTTGGCTTTCAAGATCATTAAGGTTTGAGGGCAATAATTGTTTGAGGTTTCCTAGTTTGGAAGGTGAAAGCCAGGTCTCTGTTTCTAAGTTTCTGGTCTGTGTGTCAAGTTTGCAGTGTAGCCTCAGTGAAGCAAATGTGTGCTGGCTATGCTAGGACTTCAGCTAATCGAGGCAAGAGTGTTTCTTTCTATGCAACAAAAACTGAAAATACTTATGTTTTGGGGGATAAAAGTGATCAGGTGCCCTGTTACAGTTACTGAAAGAGATAACCATTTAAAGAAGTGCTTGTCATTACAGTGTATGTGTAAAGATTGAATTAAATGTAAAAGTCAAAGGTGTTTCCTTCTCACTTGTATGTTCAGTTGAAGTTTGAAAAAAGAATTTGAGGAAGACTCAATAATGCAGCTTTTCATATAATAACTCTCCAGACCTTTACTCTAGTTTTAGACCTCAAAAGTTGTAATTTCAAATATTAAGTATCCTTTACTTAGGTTAAAAAAACCCACAATGAATTTGCAGTGAACCTGAACATCTTTTAAACTGGGCAAAAGGAGGTCACTTTCCTGCTGCAAGCGGGAAGTTGTAAAATGCTGCCTGAACAGGGGGCGCCACTTTCAGTGAAGGCAGCTCTAATGACTCATGCTGACTCAGTGCATTTTCATACGGTGCGTAATTAGATCAGGAAGACAGAATATGCTGGAGGTCAAAAGTGTAAGTGGATTTAAGAAAAAGGGGTAGATTCATGGGGAATAAGTCTAGGTGTCTGCTTAGCGTACAGTGTTGGAGTGGTAATTTCATTGAGACCGGTACACTTTGGGTGTTAGGGCTAATAGGGTCTTAATGAATGAAAAGGTAGGAAGGTGACTAAAGGCTATACTGGCTAGATGTGTTGAAACTGTGGGCAGACAGAATTGTCCTGTGGCATCAGTGTGTTCTCTTCCACGACTAAGGTTTTGTGAGGATTGCTCGAAGCTTGTGTTTTGCACCATTAAATCTGCATTGCGGTCACTGCAGTGCAATTCCTGAAGTAAACATTAGGAATGTATATGCATGAATTAAGTGATGTACATAGCCATAGTAATAATGCTGATTAAGTATTTAGTCTTTTTCGTGTGCCAAGGTCATAGCCTGCTCTTGATGTACTGTATCACTTCTATACCTTGTATGCATGCCACATAAAGAACACAGAAAGCAAAAGAAAAAACTGAGCTGTTGTGCCATGGCCCAGCCAGTTGTACCAGGACAACTAGATCTGTCTTGCAACCAAAGACCTATGAACGCCACTCACTTGGATTCAGTTTTGCTAGATCTTCAGTTTAGAAAGTCAGTACTAAAAAGCTGTCAGGAGAAATAATTGCAACAAGATAAAGGAACCTGAGAATAATAGACTCCACCAGGTCACAAACTTGGGGAGCTCTGCAAGGAGGCAGTGTAAGCCCCACATTCTTGATTTCCTCATTTTTACCCAACTCTTGCATTTTTAGCAGTGCTTAGTGATCCCATTTAATTAAGGCTGTGTTATGCCAGGAATCACAGATGTATGCAAGGAGAACCCTTGTCCTGACAAGTCTGTAGTTCATTTTCTGCAGTCTGTGCATGGTACTGAGCTCCAGCACCCCTCTGGGGAAGCAGGTTGGAAAGTGGCTGCAGATCAGAAGGCAGGCAAGCGACTCCTCTTACTACCAGCACGATGTAAAACTGAAGTAAAATAAGGATGAATTTGAGTGGGGGAAAAAAGAGCCTTTCGGTTGATGTCAAAATACAAGCTGAGTTCAAACTCTTCTGGACTTTCTCGAGATTGACACAGGACAGTTTTGAACGTGACTGTATGAGGGATCAAAATCATATTCTTGCTAATTTTGCATCCTAAAAGAATTTTTTTTTTTTTTTTCCTGAGGAAAACTTTGAATTCCTTTGCTTCTGATTTGGATTGGCTGGACATCATCCACCTCTGGTCTGGAAGCCCATGGTAGCCGTGTAGGTGGCTGTTCTGTCTGAGCTAAGTCCCTGCTTGTTGCACTTGTGTTAGTTGTTATCTGCCCATTGGATCAGAGCTGATTTGCACCTGACCAACTCGGAGCATGGCAAACCTCATTTCACTGTCTCTTGCTTATGTGGACCTGTCTGTAGGGGAAGCATGCCTGATTTCCGAAGTTAGTTAAAATCTTGCTGTGCAAACTTCTGTTGCTTGGATCCCAGTTTGAGAGCTTGCGAGCGTGCATTTGTGTGTGGCCACACTTACGAAGTGGGTCAGGAGAGGGAGCACTCGGATAATAAGCTTCAGTTCATACAAAATGAAGCAGTTTGTGTTTGTTGATTTTTATTTTAATAAATAATAATAAATTTTATAATACAATAATACAATTATATTATTATTTAATATGATAATTTTTATTTTAATAAATAATAAGAAATTTATTTTAATATGGCAAACAAATTCCATCTTTTGAGCCTGGTGGCAGGATCTTGTCTTGCCTGTCAAGATGTTACCCCTTTGTACGTGTTATGTTCCGCTGAAGCAGTGGGATTACCTTCAAAGGGAAGGGCTACAGAGGTTTGGTTATGAAATCAGCCATAACACGAAGCAGATTGTTTTGCAGTTGCACAACAATAAAATGCAAAAGCCTGTTTGTGGGGTGACTCTTAGTTCCATGGTACATTGTAAAGTTCCTTTCTTTTTTTCCCTACATAAAATTCCAAGTACTTAATAGCTATTTGTTATACATGGGGATTTTGAATGCTATTTTAGAAAACCCATGAGAAGGAAATATTTTATACCTTTTCTATGTATATGTAATGATGTATAATTCTTACTATGCGAATACGTCAGAGTTGTCAAGTCTTGCAATTTCCAGTGAAGCACAGAGGAGCAGTAGCTTTGGGAGCCATTCCTCAGCTAGAACAGACTGATCTCTAGCAGCAGAAACCATGTGTCTGACCAAGCATAAGTAGTCACAGGTAGGACTTCCTTATGCTGAATGAGAAATATTTGAGCAGTAGTGCCAGCTATCCTGTTTTTGTCCTTGTTAAAAAGCAAACACGCCTTCAGTGACTTTGTGCCACTGGTCACAACCATTTGGGCTCTGCAGTGTAGCCAGTTTTCAGTCCCACCTCACTGTCCATTTGTGTAGCCAGTACCTCATCAGTTTGTGAGGCTGTGGTGGGAGGCTGTGTGAAAGCCTTGCTCAGGTCAAGGCAGATAACATCCTCTGCTCTCACCACATTCACTGAGCCAGTTTTCTCGCTGTAGAACGCTGTCAGATTGATCAAGCTGATTTTCTTTCTGTAAATCCATGTTGACTGCTCCATTCATGTTGTGCTTAATATCTTTGGAAATGATCTCTCCAGGATTATTTGCTCCATCACCTCCTAGCAATCAAGGAGCTAAGCAGTCCATCAGGTCCCATATACTTTTGTATGTCCAGTTCATTTAAAAGTAGCCTAGCCTTATCTTCCATTGAGGGTAGGTCTTCCTTGCTCCAGAGTTTCCCTCTGGTCTGAGGGACCTGGGGTTGCTGAAGTCCAGCCTTACCCGTAAAGACTGAGATGAAGAAAGCAAGAAGTACCTTGGCCTTTACCATATATTTTTTGTCACCAGGTCCCTTGTCCCATTCAGCAGTAGGCCCATGCTTTCCCTGGTCGGTCTTTTGCTGCTAATGTTCCATGCTGCTCTTCATGTTGCTTACCAGATTCAGCTGCAAATGGGCTTTGGCTTTCCAAACCCTGTTGCTGCAAGCTCAGGCAGTGTCTGTATATTCCCCTAGGCCACCTGTCCCTGTTTCTACCTCATGTATGCTTACTTTTTACATCGAATCTTGCCAGGAGTTCTTTGTTCATCCTCCTGCCACCTTTGCTTACTTTCCTGCTCAGCAGCATGGATCATGCTTAAGCTTGGAGGAGGTAACGCTTGAATAGCAGTCAGCTCTTCTGAGCCTCTCTTCTCTCCAGGACTGTATCTCATGGGATTCTTCCAAGCAGGTCCCTGAAGAGGCCAGTGTTGGTTCTCTTGAAGTTCAGGAGATGCTGCTATTCTTTGTCCTCTCAGTATCCTGAACTCCTCCATCTCATGGTCACAGAAGCCAAGGCTGCCCCTGATCTTTGCATCCCAAACAAGGTCTCCCTTGTTTGTATGTGTGAGGTCCAGGAGAGTCTTCCCTTGTCAGCTTCTTGAGTACCTGTGTCATGGAGTTGCCATCAAGAAGGCACTACAGAAACCTCCAGCTTTGTGCCCCTCTGGCGTGTATCAGGGTGCCCTATGAAGACCAGAGCCTGTGAATGCTGGGCTTCTTCCAGTGGTTGGAAGAAAACCACCTTGTAACAGGTGACTTCAGCTCTCAGAATATAACTTAATTGAATGTCACAAATGGGTAGAGAGCTGTCTTTTACAGCACAGCGCTTGATTGCTTTTCAGAATGGTTTGTCTTAGAGGCCACTAAAGGTGATTTTTCTATATGGCTTTAAACAAGAGATAGGAAATAGTTCAACATGTAACTAGTTGAACCACTAAGTAAAAATGACTGTCATATAATTACATTTGCAGCATGCCTTAGATCTTTAAGTGAAAATCAAGGACAAACTTTAAATAAATCGCAAAACCACTTGGAAACTTTCAGGTCAGAAGTTCAGCCCATAAGAAAAGATTCAGCTTCGAGGCAGGTTGCAGACACTTCCCTTCCTTTCCCTTCTTCCCGCTCCCTCCGCAAACATAGGAAAAAAAAATGGAAAGTGCACTGGGAAAGGATGAAGAAAAATGGAAAGGTGTGAGTTCTAGGGAAGATGGAAATCCCTTTTTCACTGCATAGCAGAGACTAGTGCACGACCCCCAGTGTAATCTGCAGGTCTTTGTTATGCCTACTGTTCTTTGTGGTTTTGTGCTCAGATATGATAGCACAGCATTACTCTGTTACTGTCTGGCCTGCCATTTATTACCAGGACAAGAAGTGCATTGTGAACAGGGCTCTTTATTTTCGTTTTACTCATTTCCTAGTGCTGTACTGGTGTTGAGCAGGCTTGTGCTTAAATTTGGTGAGACCAGAATTAAACCGTCTCCTGGGAAATATAAGTTATTCTTTGGCAGACTGACGTACCTGTATGTCTCGTATAATTTTTTAGTTTCCACTGCCAACAGTTGCATTGGAAAAATAGAATTTAAATCTTTGTTTCCAAAAGCAAAGAGGACACTGAGGCTTCTACCTTCCCCCCCC
>Ga0065711_1035555_pt1 | contig 22147 bp, 24 predicted proteins | sample Hoacrofraction12_FD_59098 | JGI IMG/M metagenome (GOLD analysis project Ga0065711, IMG submission 59098) | Hoatzin crop microbial communities from Cojedes, Venezuela - Epithelial fraction 12 v2 (version 2) | ecosystem: Host-associated > Birds > Digestive system > Esophagus > Crop | place... | reverse complement strand
AAAAAAAAAAAAAAAAAAAAAAAAAAAAAAATCAGGCTCTTTTCATAGGGTAACTCTTGCTTGGGGACCTAAGTATCTCAAACAGGTTGACTGGATGCTGTCCAGATAGTGGCATCAGTCTCTATTGCAAGGGTCCTCTACAATGGCATCTTCGGCTGTACTGCGTGAGACTCACATGGAATTAATGATTTAAGTGTACAAATAGCGTAACTCTGACATCCAGATACACCAAATTGTAACTATAAGACAAACGGGAACTGTATCCTTAAAATTTCACTTCTGACTTAAATTATGTAGCTCATGTCACACAGATAACCTAGCACAAACAAAACCACAGAACAATACATACCATACTAATAAACATGTATTTCAATTAATGACCTAGTCAACCTATGACTCAAATTAAGAAAACAAAAAAGTTTAATAGAGGTTAAAAAAACCAGATGAAACATTATTTAATTCCAGGAATAACTGAAATGGTATATCTCTGTGTGTGTTTATATATGTATATGTATATATGTCTCTCTATGTGTATTAATATAACATATGTATAAACCCCTAATAAGCAGCATATCTCAAAAAGTTACCATTGAAGTAGTAATCAGTTGCTGTTCCACATTTTTCAGAAGATCACTTGTGTTTCTGGTTTTTTTTAAATGATTCTGAAGATGCAGTAATGCTGCCAGCTGAGAGCTGCTGGTGTTAGACGTAGCTGTTAGAAGGATACTTTTCATCATCATAGATGCTGAACAGCTCTGCAAAATTTTTATATTCATTTATATTATTTTTGGGAGGGAAAATAGATACATATATATTCTATGTTTGTTATAACATATATATATATACACACGTTAAAGAAAAAATCTCTTGCTTGAAAGGTGAGATGGATTAGCAAAAGTCTGCTATTTGTGTTTACAATCCAATGTAAACAGTCTGGCAATAATTTTTGAAGATTTCTTTAATATGAATAGCTAGAACTGACTTTTTTTGTCTACATTTATTATCTATGTTCCTATATTTAGTCATCTAAGATCTAAATGGTAAGATAAATGCCTGTGTTCTGAACTTAGCCTTTCCAGTAAGCTGAGTCTTTTCTGTGGCTTTTGCTGTACAGCTACCACATCACACATTTTAAGAGTTCCTACAAAGAGCAATACAAAGGGTAAGACTTTATCTCCTTTTCTTTCAGCAAACATACCAATCCTGTCCTTTGAACTGATGCTTGTTACGAGCTAAAGCATCTTTTTTTTTTTCTTAAGTGCAGCTGTCGCCTCAAAAAAATGCAATTTGGGTTGACCTAATCAAAAATTCCAAAGAAAGGCTTAATATTGACATGGAGTGACATTATAAACTTTTTTTTTTTTTAATACAAACCTTTTTGAGTAGGATAGTAACTGAATTATCAGAATTTGTTGCCCACTAAAAGACATGACTACTCATGGTTTTGGTGCCTTGATATGCATTCTGCTTAGCTTGTTCACCAACAGGTATGACAGCGAACCATAAATAATACGGTGTGCTGCAGGAGTACAGGACTAAAGGACTGAAGCACAAAACCCTATATTAGCTGTTTTCTGATTTATCAAAAGACCTGCCTAGTCCATTCCACCCACAGGTGGAGGTATTCGCAAATTTAAGTGTTGACACAGAGGCAGGTGCTTACTGTCTGTCATAATTTCCTTCAGTTACCTTGACGTGGCAGGAAGGAAACTAGTACAAGGTATGTATTTCTACAACGGAGACGATGGTGTAGAAAGTGTGTATTATTTGTTACTGACTTAGAAAATATAAGCCTTGCAGCCATTCCTCATCTTCTCTGTGATGAAGGCACATACTCAAATGAATGATTCATACACCTTTGAGCCATCTATGTGACCATGCTGTGTAGCTGTTGATTTGACAAACGGAATGTAAACCTTTCCTATCTACTTCAAAATAATGAATGAACAAATCCAGAAATGTTTTTAAAATTATTTGTTAGGGAAGGATGAAACTGTCTTTTGTGGTAACGTCTTAGCTAATAACATTATAGCAATCTATTAATATTAAAATATTTTCACGTATGCAATCATCAATGAAAACATCAAGTCAAACACAACAGATACTAGAATTGTTAAAAAGCCACTGATCAAACATTTTGAACACACGAAACATCATATATTTGATTATCTGTATTACTCACTAGTTCTTTTACGTATCCATACATTGTGTTCTGTATGACCAATTTTAAGGCTATATGAATAGACATTTTTGCTTATGTAACTAAAACCACCCTTTTTATACTTGTAAGAAGCACAATACATTAGCTGCATTACCTGATGAAGTGCCAAAAACTGGCTAGCTGAAAATGGATCAAATTGTCGAAAGCATTCAACCATTTCAAAACTAGCAGAAGCCAGTACCTCAGTAATATTATAATTGAATGCAATATCCATACACCGTAGCAAAGCTTCACTGGATTGAGAAAGGTATTTCTGAGCCAACTTACGTTCCTTCTAGATGACCAAAAAAAAGTTTATATAAAAATACATATTAATATTTAAATAGTTGTTATAAGTATACAGATTACTAGTGTGTTAGAAAAGAGAAGTATTACTTTTTCATGACTAATTTTAATGCTGTTTCTCCTTTTTAAGGCTTACATATTATAATTAATTTATACTTCTATATACTTGTATATATACTTATATATTATACTTAATATGTGATCAGAATATGCAAACCCATATTAAATATTTAGAAGACACCAACATCTGTTATACATTAAAAAATAAATGTTTTAGTAAGACACTTTCTTTACTATAAAATGTGTACTTTGCAGAACAGTATTTAAATTCCAAGCAATATGAGCTGTTCAGAACACATGAATTTTCTGTCAATTCTTAGTACAATTTCAGTTAGTTCCATTGACAGTTAACTATATTTAATACAAATACACCCACAAATCTCTGATCTTATGTATTTGATTATATTAGCAACACAAACTATACATTCCCAATTCCTAGCATGCTTTGAACTGCAGTAGTTAACAGAGATCAGCTCACCATACAATACAACTTAAACTTTGTTAGAATTTTACAAATCATTTGTGATGGAAGTTATTCCTGTCTTGGTTTCCAGTTTGCAACATGCAAAATGCTCCCTCAGAAAGGCATGTCTGTGATGCAGAAAGCAAGCTGCCTGTTCATCTTGTCCTGGCTGCTACATGCTCAATGAGTGGGAAATCACTGAAGGAGAAATCTCTTTCTGGGAGCAACTGGGAAAGCTCAATCAGGAGCTCCCACAGCAGGTATTGAGGGGCAGGATGGAGATACACAGCAGAGCAGTGATAGAAGGCTGTTTTTCTGGGGGTGCTTTGGAAACATTTTGCTTTTGTGAGATCAAATTTATGTTACAAACATTTCCATTATCAGTTCAAACAGAACTGATAAGGTAAGTCGACTATTTCTCCATAAAAAAGAAGCACTCAAACTCTAATGTAAGCATATATCCTACCATACCTTTAATTCCTGTATTTTACTCCTATACTTATCATATTGATATTTATTAGTCAGTGAACCGCTGTCTGTCACTTCCTGTTCACTGCATTCTGCTGAAGTCAAGTAGGTTTTTGCGATGTCTGATTTAGCTTCTTCCTACTCGTCACAGTATAAAAAAAGAATAATTAATCATTCCATTAAGTATGGCTGGCTTCCTTTCTTTTGTGAAAATCTAGGTGAAAATGGAACTCATCTTAAAAGAAATCATCTCACTATATGAATCCCTTGATGGTGAGAGATTTAGCAATATTATCAGGCATCAGAATTTCTTAGTATGTTCTGATGACAATATGACTAACAGAAATGAAAAAGGCCCTCCATACAACCTCTAAGATTTTGTTCTGATATTTGTCCTCAGTTAATCTCTTCTAAACACTTTAATTCATAATTGAATTTGTAATGACTCAATCAGCTTTCCTTTTCTTACATGGTGTTCTTACTACAACACAAAAGGAACTTACGAATCTGAGCTTTTAATCTACAAGTCATTAATTCTTGTCTGCATGGATTCAGAGACCAACCTCTCTCCATGCCCTTTAAGGCATGCAAGGAATTTTTTTTCTCTCTCTTCTGAAGATATTGTAATTATCACACCTCAGGAAAGTATCAAAAAATTATCTACAGAAGGATGGCATGTAGGCAGAAGCATTTTTCTGAAACTACCTGGTTCAGTATATGTTTTTATTATGGCTTGCATGCAACATGTAAAACCTAGCTCTAAATAAAGAGTACTATTATGCAAGTGTATACAGAAAAATATTGTGGCAGACAAACTTTACACACAGGAACAAATTTAAATGCAGAAAAGAATGCATACCATAACATTTGGCTTCCAGTAGATCTCTGAATGTACAGGATCTACACTAATGGCAAGTAAATGAAGAGCTTTTCCAGTGAGATACAGGCATTTGGATTTGATGTCAGGACAGCCTTTACACAGATTCTGTACGCTTGCTAACTGAGCCAGTGTAATATGACTCACTGTGCATTCCATATGCTTCCAGTCCTGGTAAAATATATATTTATGTTTATTTGCTCCTATATACCCACACATACAGAAACATAATTTTTAAAATAATGTAACACACATATGTACATACAAAAACATTTGTTAAATCTGATCACACTTTCAACTACAAATGAGCTGTCTTTAAGAGATAAACAAATTCTTTAACAATTCATTAAAAAAGAAGTACACTGTAACATCCATAAGCAATCAACAGCCAGTGCTAAGGAAAAACATAGGATAAGGGGAGGGTACTGTGGAAAACGGTGGGGATACTGTGCTTTCCTGCAACAACATTTCGTATCGTCATTGTCAGAGACTGAATAATGGGCAAGAATTACGGCTCTGTTCCAGTGGGGTGTGTCTGATGTTCTTCATCAGCTCAGTTAGGCAGTTCTGCTTAAAACTAACCATTTCAAAAAGAAGAGACAATAATGCAACCCTTCCGCCCACCGTTAATTACAAGGCCTCAAGTAATTTTCCTGCTGCTCTTAGTGCTTTTTAACTCTCTGCGCTTGAGAAACAAAACCTTTTTGAGAAAACCAAACCAAACCCCAATAAACCATCCCCAAGAAAAAAAACACACACTTGAAATTGCTGCAAAACTACTTGAATGGTCTGGGGACCCCTTTCCTCAGAAGTGAAAGTAGTTCTGCTATGGAAAACATCCCTGAGAAACTTTGTTATACCTTTTATATGCTAATTACAGGACTAAACATTTTGCGTTACCTGTTCTGTTGCATCATCTTTAATAGTTCTTCTGATGCATGCTTCCACAATTTTATGAGATGATGCTTTCCCCATTTTGTTAAGCTTTTTCTCAGTAACAACCAGATGCAAAATATCCAACAGAATTTCTACAAGATTTATTTTCCTATTAGCTAGTTGCCTCATTAATGGGATACTGCTACTTGTAGTCTGAAATGCAAAAGAAAATAAAGTAGATTTCTAATTTCAAATATTTTTGCAAATTTACCTGTTAAGAAATTAGAATGTTGTATTTAATTAACGAAGCAAACATTTTAACAATATCACCTCAACAGATCAGAAATATTGCTACGAAGATATTTAAGTAATTTAAGAGACAAACTTCAATGTCAAATATATTACAAAGCAATCAAAGTAGGTGCATAGAAAAAGAGCACCTGGGTTTCTCCTTTTCATATTTTATGTACCTGGTACAAATATCTAATTCCAAAGGAGTTACAAATGTGTACATAAACCAGAATTTTAATATTAATGGTTTTGGTAGCTGCACAAAAATACTTGCTCTCTAAAAAACATAAAGTAGAAAAAAAAGGTGGATGTTAGAGTATAATAATGGTACACACCAGCAAAGCGGCCTGCAGGCTTTTATTACCCAAAATACACTATTTTGAAGACAGGCTTTCTTTATTTACATAATGTTCTGTGTAACCTTTTTTTTTTTCCCCCTGAGAAGTAAATACTTTATTGTGGATAATTTTAAACTTGTGAAGTATTTAGAGAATCAAAAATATCTCCAAGTCTAGACTTTTTCTTTTGTGGCTATTGGATAAATTTCAGAACTAAATAAAATTTGCAAAGACAAAACAAATCCTCTCATTTCTGTTTCTCTTCTTCCCTTTTTAAATTGTAAATTCTTTTGATATACAGTGTTTCCTTCTATATTAATACAATGCCTGTCATTACAGGAAAATATTCTCATTCAAGGCTTCCAGGAATTATCCAAGAATGAGTGAATAGAACAACTACATTAGATTGCTTTTCCATGAGTATCAAAAAATACATAAATATACCTCATGAACTGCAAATAAGCTACAAACATTATGAAACACTTCTTCTGTTCTGGATACTGCCCTCTGAGCTAAGTTGTAAGCATCTAGATAGTGACTACATTTTTCCTCTTCATTTCTTTCCCGCTTGGCAATCATCCTGCAAAAAAAAGAAACCATAAACCCAAAGGGACGAACATAAGAAAGTGTTTACTTTTATGTTATCAACACTATTGAATATATGTAATAAAACAGATTAATAGATGAGAGTAATAGATGAGAGTAATAGATTAAATTAATAAATTGATAAAACAGATTAATTATGTACATGTGTTTTCAAAATTTTCAAACAGGAAAAGTGAATGTTCGCATATTATTTTTTCAAGGTGTTATTCTTGGAACTGTACTGCTGCAATGCAAGACGATCCTAAGACACAAAGAGAAGAAGGGCAGATAATATTCTAGACTATGTATTCACCAGGAAAAAAATGGCAGAATAGCCAGGTTCAAAACATAACTCAGTCTTTCTAAGGGGACATCGTGGAAACAGCTGGGAGTCAAGGCATACCGTGTTTTGCTTTTTTGACATTACAGCAATTTCTAGAGAACCATTTCAACAGCAAGAACTTGAAAAGGCTATAAATACTTGAGCATGATTGGTGTGGCTGCTAAAATGCCTTTGCAAATGGGAAGACAAAGAGCTGACTTAGAGACCTTCATACTTTGTTTTGACCTCAGAAACAGTACAAAAATCACTGGTACCATGTAAGACTAACTCTGCCTTCACTGAAAATTTTTGATTCTACAGTATTTTTCTTAATACAGAACACATCAAGAATGCAAACCGATGTGTAACACCAAGATATAAAACCTGACAATATTATCTGCTCTTCTCAATCTTTAATTAGACTATAAAAATGTAAACAATAGACTTTCTGGATTAGTTAAATAAAAATTTTCAGAAGTACCATCTCACCTGTGAATATTTGCACATTCTAGCAGTATCTCAGCGCTGCAGTTTTTATGCCCGTAATGAAATAAGTCCTTCTCAATTTGAACCAATTTATTGCAAGATTCCTGTAGCATATGTGGCAACTGACAAGATTCAGCATTAATTGTCACACAATCTTGGGCAAAACGTATCTGAATAAGTGTTTTCCTAGGAATAAAAATTAAGTATAAGATAGCTGTCAGAAAGCACAGGCTGTGTTTGAAAACAGACATATTTCTCTGGGCTATCCTTTGAATCATAATAAGTCTAGAAAAAGCCTCTTCATATTTTAAATCTGTGGTCTAGCAATTATGGTAAGTCCTGAAAAAAATCAAAATATTATATTTTCAGGTTAGAATTCAGGTGTCACTTCTTCCATGTGTCTAATTATTCAAACTGCCTAGGCCTAATCAGTTTCAAAACATAGTTGAACTGAGAAGACTATTAGTCTTCCCTTTCTAATCCAAAAGTTTCACATTTCTGGGAAGAGAAGGAAGCGTAAATGTTATATACTTCTCTCCTTTTACCAACACAATTTAAGCTCTCTGTGCTTAGATTTCAATGCAACCAAAACCATTGTTTAGTTTTCACCACGTCCTGGATCATGTCAAGGAGAGAAGCAGGTCAATACTTCAGACTACAATAGTGTTGTGGGAATATCTGTGCTCAAACAGATACCTCTGCATAGGCAAATGCATCTTGCTCTTTTGGGTAACCTACACCACAAACTATGCACAATAGGTTGTGGTATCCGAACTAGTTTACTAACTTAATCGGTAGTAGGGTTACACACAATAATGAAGAAATTGGAAAGGAAATTTAAATTTAAAAAAAAGAATAAACTTAAATTACTTCGAGGAAAAGTATTTGAAAATGCATAGAATGCACCATACTAAAATAAAGACGAATGGTAAAAATCACTACATATTTGCAATGTAGCTGCATAGTAGAGGCTGGGCATATGTTAATGAAAAGAAAGTTACCTGGATTCAAGGGATGCAATTATAAAACCCAGCTCTGATTGTCTGTTAGGTCTCTTCAGTAAAGCAGATCTGAGCACATTTACAGTGTGTTCCAGTATCTCACAAGCCTGCAGGTAACATTAGAAATTTCATAATTCTATTTTCAATGTCTGTGTATAATATTAAACCTTCATTTAGAAAGCTTAAATTTGGTGCAAAACACATTAAGTATCTTTCCATAATATTCCCCAACATGACTGATTCTTGACCTCATCTACACATTTGTACTTCTTCAAAAATTTTGCTGCCGCAGTCATGTTGGTCAGACATATGGCACAAACAAACCCCAACCAAACCCAAACCACCTCACGTATTTCATTAATAGCTATATTGGTAAAACATAAAATCTTAATAAATACTTTCATTGGTAGCCACATATTTTGTCCTTCAATGATTGTAAATGTGAGTGTAGCCCATATCAAAAATTATCCCTCTATACAAAACAGACTTGTACAGATCATCAATAAAGGACAGATAATCACAGACACAAGATTACAGTTACGCTGACACTCATGAAAGTTAAGGGTTGAACAGTAAATCAGTGTTTTGATGTTAAGGGTCAAATAGGAAAAGGTTTTTAATAAATACACGTATTATACTTACAGTAGCATCTTTCAGAATCTAGAAATAATATTTGTAAAACTATTTGAAAAATTTGAAAAGTAAGTGCACACTAGGAAATAATACTGAAAGTTACAATCTCTATTAAATATGAAAGATAAACACATCAATGTTAACAGAATTGTCTGAGTACAAAAGCATTCTAACCCAGAGAATCAGAGCTCTGGGATTTAGTTACACATGCTAGATTACAATTGCTTTTATTTCAATAGAAGAACATACATCTTACCACAAAAACATCCTAAACTATTGTGGATAAATTTCATTCCTACTGGCCTGCATCTGTTTGGAATCTGTAATTCATATATGTTGAACACACAACAAAGAATACAACATTAACTGCATTTAACACCTGTTTTTGCTTTTATTTATATGCAAAGACCTTAACATTTCACTGAAAGAGAGGCAACACTGCTGCAAAAACACAACCACCAAAACCAAAAAACTCACTTACCATGCTCTGTTTTCCTTCCCCCTCTTCCTCTAGAATTGCTTCTATTAGACTAAGAGTACTGTTGTACCAAAACTGTTCATCTCCTCCTAGAAGCTGTGCTTTCTCAAGGAGTGCTTTAGCTTGTCTGTGGTTTCTTTCTAGGTTAGCCAATACAGCAAATAAGTACAAGCACCTTGACACGTTGTACAAAGCCCTCAATTCCTAGGAAGAAAGATACATGACTTATGTACAAAAGATCCACTACTACTATTCATACTTATTTCTATTCATATTTTAGATTAAACTTATGAATAGGCACAGAAATAAGAAGCAAATGGTATTTAGTCAGTTATCTGTAGAATTTCTTAGTTACTCCTTATATTACTTCATTTTTTCAAAAACATGAAGGGTCTACTTCATATCAAGAAGTTCAAATCTTCAAATATACTTTACATTTCTTTGTGTTCCCATATCTTCTACCCCACAAGGCAACTACGCTATTTTTCTGCTATTCAGTATGTATATGTCTGCTGTCATTTGTCAGTATCTGATGAAGAAACGTGGTGATGAAAAATTTTTTAGTGGACTGGGATCTAGATACACTAGAGCTCCAATAAATTTACAATGCTACTTTATGCTAGTTATAAACTATACACTAGTAGTATACAAGAGAAAAATGTAGCGTACAATATAGGTAGTACACTAGCATAGACACGTGAGGATTCTAGTAAGAAATTATATCATTAAAATTATTGTCCTCCATAGTGTCTTTTGAACTTTTCACAATGTACAATATTAAAGCATGAATTTAGTAAGAGACGTACTATTAATGAATATATTATTCATATATTATTCATAGTACTAATGATTCACGCTAAATATACATAGGCAGTTTTTACTTACATGAAAAAAATTATTATGTGGAATAACAGGATATCAATTATACTTTTTTAAAAGTAAAGGATTTATTGCAATAATTATGTTTCAACAACCCATATAACCAAGAAGAGAGCTATAATGGAGAACGGTAGATATATATCTTTAATGTAAACCCTTCATAATAATGAGACAATGTGGATTTGTTTCGTGGAATATATGGATACTTACTTGCGATCTGCCAGAATTCTAAGTCATAATTTCAGTGTCAGTGGCTGTTTATCAAAACACAGGAGTGAAACCATAATAAAATTCAAAATGACACAACTAGACTTTCAAATGATCAAAATGTTGAGAGGACCGAGCTAGATGTTCCCTACCTCTTACAAGCAAATGTTCAACAACTCTAAACTATTTTAAGAAATAAGGTTTGGATATACATACATATTCCAAGGTCATTGCAAGGCAGACAAAGATGCTAACACTACTTCAAAAATTGAAATAATCTTCAGACAATTCCCACAAAATTGAGCTTAAGTGCCACAGATATAAATGCACGCCTTATGTATGTTGAAACACAAATGACACAGATTTGGGGCAAGAGTGGGAAGGTTTGGTTTTGCAATTTGACTATTATTACGAGGAACAACTGCATCAAAATGAACATTTTTGCTACTTTTTTTTTTTCTATTTTATTTCTGATATACCTGAGTTGCAGCGTGGGCCTCTGAAAGGAGAAGTCTTGCTGGTTGATACATGCCTAGCTGAATCAGGACTTCAGCTTTTTCTATCCACAAGCAAGGTAAAGAAAGTGCACTCAGTCCTTTTCCTGTTACCGCATTTAACTCAAAAAACTGAAAAATAACGAAATATTACACCTTCATATATTTCAAAACTAAACTATTTTTATTAACTATCATATTAAATTCTTGATGTGTCCAACAGTCCAGCTCTATTTTCTAACTTTGAAATTCAGCATTATATTACAGAAAAAACAGGTTTACTGTGAGATTTTGATTTTATACTCCTCAATGGGCATTCAACTAGTGAGTATATACTATTAAAGCTAATTTTACAACAGATTAACTACTTCAGATCTGCTACTGTCGCAAAGAAGTTGATTCTTGGTAATAACTAAAACAATCAAAGAGAAAAACTATTTGCTAGAGCTAGAAAAGGTGACTCAAGAGGGATTAATAATTAGGAAAAAAGACATATTACATGAACAAGAACAGAAAAATATACACAGAGAGCAAAATGATATGATGAAAACAAGGACAGAATTGCCATAACAAAGAGGAAAGTGGAGGTAAGCTTTAAGAATATCAGTAATGCAATTATCTTCCTCAGGAAGAGACAGAAAAGACAGCTGAAATCCTCGCATGCCTTCAAAACAATGTTTAAGCGGGAACAAAACAGTATGCAGTTATGTAACGGAGAGATGAAGAAGAGAAAAACTGAGACCCAGAACAAATACAATGTCTTTTTTGCTTCTCAGTCTTTTCCATGGATTTTGCATTAGTCTCAAATTCCATTTGGAGAAAAATAGTGTTACTTTGTATGAATACAGATTTTGTTCTTGTTGATCCACGATACAAATAATATGCCAGAGTTCAAGTAGTATACATTTTCAGTGACTGTTTGTGTCCATGTATTTCTGAAGTATAAAATTATTTAAGAACAAACTAGCAAGTATATTAAAATTAAAAGGGAAGAGTATTTTATTAAAGAAACTGGAGTAGAAATAAAAACCTTTTCACTGGAAGTAAAGATATTCTCATCCCTACTACCATTCAGCTGAGCATTTTCAAAAAATGTTTTGCTTTCTTCTGTCTTAGTATGTACTTTTTTTTCTTTTCTGAGTGCAATCTCTTGCCTACACCTAAATCACAAGAAAGAAAAAAGTAAATTAAAGTATATTTTAAATGTATTTCATAATGAGGTATTAGTGTGTTAGGCATCTTCACCATACATTCACTCTGTGGACAGATACAAAACACTCATGCACAGAATTACAGGGCACAGCTAATAAACCAAATTTGTGTTAAGAAATCATGTTTTTTTAATAATGCTTTTCCCCCAACAACACGTATCAACTGTAGGGAAAACAACTCAACTAAATACAGCCTCTCTAGTGAAAATACATACATTGCTTGTTCTAATTCACTGATGTATGCTTCTCCAGCAGCTTTCTCATGATACAAAGATGCCTGAGTCAGTTTTAGGTCTGAACATATCAGGGCAATTCTAAGAATAAAAAGAAGAAATGTTTAAGAAACAATGAGAATCTTTCATATGTTGCTTCATATAAACACATTATAAAAAGCATACATTCCACATTTGTCAATCCTACCTTCTTCTGTCTTGATTAATATTGGCAATAACAAAAATTTTAAATAAAAAAGGGGGGAAATGCGGTAGTTGAAATTACCCATTGCCAAAGGTCACAGAATAATAGAACGGTTTGGGTTGGAAGGCATATTTTGCAGATCATCTAGTCCAACTCCCCTGCCACGGGCAGGAGCGTCTTTCACCGGATCAGTTGCTCAAAGCCCCTTTCAACCTTGCCTTGAACACTTCCAGGGATGGGGCATCCACCCGTATTCCCCAGTTTATCCAGCAAACCCGTATCTCTCCAATTTAGTGGCAAAAAGTATGTGGTAAAACTACAAAAATATTTATAATATGGTCTCACTATAGCATGCAAAAAACCCTATACATGTGTATACGCGCATGTACTTTTCTGTACTGAGCGAAGAGTAACATATTCATGTAGACCTATCCAATCATATGTAAAAATCAAGTCATAGATATAAATAAAATATTGTGAAATAAAAACAAATCTTGAAGAGTCAGCAAAAAAATTTGTATGGCAAAGCTTGGCTGCAAATCAATTTCCTGTTAGTAAACCACTTCTAGTCTTGTAAGACAGTAACTCAGTAACCAACTGGCAATCTAGATAAACACACACATATTTGTATATGTGACTATTTATCTATTCTATTATGTGTGATCAGTTTCAGACATTTTAAAAATACATTATGTGGCACTTCACAAACTATCGGGAATTAAGCTAACAATCATCGCCTATAGCTATTAAATATTAAGAAAACATTATCAATACATTTCAGAAAAGCATGATGAAATGTTTTAACGAAAACAGCAATAATTTGCCATTGCACACATTTTAAATATTTTTGAATAAAAACTTTTAGGGCTAATTGTCCATGAAAACAACAGCATTTTGGTCACAAAGGCAAATCTCTATAAATGAGAATGTGCTAAATGGGGATACTTACTTGGGTTCTGAAGTTAAAGACTATGTTTTTGATGCAAGATGGGAGTCTGCCTTTCAAATACTTAATACTTTTACCGAAATTTTTTTGAACTTTGCTTTATTCAGTTAGATGACAATAAGGTATTAGTAAAATTATACACATAAAAGTGGCTTGAGTGCATAATCTTGTACACCTTTCCTCATGGAGATCATGTTTAGTAACAGGTAATCTTAGTGGCTTTAATTCCACAAACAAACCAATTAATCAAAACTCTATTAAAATATGTTTAAAGAAGGAATTAAAAGAAATAAAAAACATTACAAATATAAAACAGTAAGTCACAAAAAGCCATGTTACTATTCAGTGAAGCATTAATAGATGGTCCACCCCACTCAGTTTCTCTTTTATTTAAAATAAAGGATACAAACCGAAGGTGATAGAGATCAGACAGACTTCCACATTCCACAACTTCATTAGCAATAACTTCAGCTAGCTGAAATATGGGAAGAATCAACTGAGGGCAAAAAATTTTCCGTAGTTCTTTAGATAAAAGGTCCATAAAATACAAAGTGCAAGTCTGAAAAGAAATTTTTTTAAACTCAATCAGTATAAACATAATTTTGTAGAGAATAAATTTTAAATTAATGATTGCATCTTCAGTTCCAAAATTTACTGGAAAAAAAAAAAGAAACAAACTTTCAAGATGAAAAAGAAGCTAGGTACACACAAAGCCAGCAATTTTATTCTGTAAGTTAAGTTCATTTCAGAATGCAGAAGACAGACTAACACTTCTTGAAGTATTAATGAATACTATGAGAAGGAAGTATTTCTCACAGCTGTCTGAACATTCTCTTTATTGCACAGACAGAGAAACTAAACCGCAACATAGTTCTCTGCTACTCATTTTTTTCCTAAATAATGAATGCTCTAGAATTTTGAGGATTATACTTACAGGTTTTGGGAAATTATCCCAATTAATACCATAACTATTTGTTTTCTGTTTAAAAGTATCTCTGATTTCATTGGGACAGTCATAATGAGCCCATTCTTCCACATTTGCTGGTAAGGTATCAGACGATCCTTTCCCTTTAGGCTTCTCTTTCACAATGGAAACTTCAACCTATAACAAAAAATAAGGGCATTCATGAGGCCAAATTAACATCCTTGTTGGTATTAAATATTCAGCTAATATTAAAAATCCCATATCTGCTTAATAACCTTTGAAGTTTTGTCTTTTTTTTTTTACCTCTGGACTGTGAGGTTTACAAAAGCAGCAGTATTTTGACCAATACAACAGACAAAAGAAAAGTATCTGTAAATTTATGACCTGTCAAGTCCATGTGATCAAGAGTGAAGGTATGATATACAGGCTCACAGAAAAATTCTTCACAGGTTATCACAGAATCATAGAATATCAGGTTGGAAGGGAACTCAAGGACCATTTGGTCCAACCTTTCTTGGCAAAAGCATGGTCTAGACAAGCTGGCCCGAACCCTGTCTGTTATGAGAGTCTTTACATGAAAGCATCTGAACTACTTAACAAATGAGCCCAGGGAAACATCCCCTAGAAACATGATTGTTTTAATTCCACAGGAAAGGGGTTCTTACTTGTTTCTCTTTCTTTTTTTTCTTCTCTTTTTTAGGAGCAATTATTGACTGTACCTTCTGAGGAGCTGTAAGCTGTGAAGACTTTGATAATACTTTTGTAATAGGTCCTGATGCTGACAAGGATACCTAGATAATCAAATAATCACAGTTTTTCCATGTCAATTTTCAGTGATAATGATTATTCTCTGTAAGTCACTATCTACAGCTATTAACAATTGTCATATACCATGTTACGTTGGCATAACAGCTGTCTTCAGAAAACTAAAATTTCAAAGACTCCTAGATGTTCACGTTATTTGTACAAGCATTTAGGCTGATCATGACAATGCACTTCAGAAGCTAAACTATCAAAAGATGACATCATCCCTGTGATAAACACTACTGCTACTTTTTTAACCTATACAGTTTCAAATTCAGCCTTTTTTTTTTTAAACCACTAGTCTAGATTGCTTAATCTCGTACAAGGGATGAATTTCCTATCAGAGTAATCTGGAAGACCGCAAAAAGCTACTCTGCTCTCCTTTGGCATTAGTTTTCTACAATGCTACTAATAAATGAAATATAGAAGAAATTTCTAAGTACTTAAGTATATGAAAGCATCCATTGAAAATTTCTCTGTGCATGCAATAGCACACCTTCTGATCTTATCTAAAATAAATAAAAAACCACATTAATTTGAGAAGATTAATATATTTTGCTGGAGGGATAAGATTAGAACACAAAATATGAACAAAAAATAAACCTGGATGCTGCATAACTTGTGAAAATTTCAAATTAAAGATAACATGTCTTTAAAATGTCAAAGGCAGCTGATTTGGCTTGGATTATTCAGTTTTTCAGAGCACATTTTAATGTAGTCTACTGAATTATTTATGGAGTCCTAACACTTGAGAGTCTGCTTTCAAAATGGACATCTGCAGTCAAGTCTACTTTACTTTGTAACTCCAAAACAAGGTTAAGCTGTCCTGTAGTACATTCATTCCTTTAATGCCACATGATTATTTTTTTTCTCACAGTACGGGTCAGCTGTAAATATGAGTTCCTACAATTACTGTCAATGTCCTACAACTGGCACTGACAGCTCCATTAACTCTTGATTTTTTTATTTGTAATAGTTTATGCGAACACTAGCAGTTCTTTCAGATATTTTTTTCTCTAGTAAGACACTCAGTCAAGTTCAGAATATTAAAAATCATGCTTATATAAAATCTGAAAACATAAATATTCATTTTATTTTTCAAATTCCTGTCTTCCATCAAATGTTAGAGTCTAAACTGATTTCACAATAAAAATTTGATCTTAATTACCACAGAAGTAACAAATTACAGGCTTTCACAGCTAATTGGAATAAAATTTTGCACAAGCTATAGCTCACCAATCTAGTTGATATGTCCCTTCTATAGCACTGTTTCTATATTGATTTGTGGCATTACTATTACCAAGTATAGATTTAGTCCATTCAAAGATTCACTCATATTTAATGTATAGTTGTTTTCCTATGATTTGTGCTATGATCCTCCAAAGCCATTTAAATTAGGTACTCATATCAATGAGAAATGAAACAGATTTATTTGATCTGAGATATTATAATAATAAAAAAGTCACTAGAGAATAATAATCGGTAAACACTCATAGAAGGAATAAAAAGAAACATGAAACTTTAACAAAGTATCTTCAAGGGTATTTTCTAGTTTTAGTTTTAACAAAGCACCTGTGTGGAAGTTGCAAGCTGTCCCTACAGATTGGCAAACTTAGCAAGGACAAGGCAGTGATAAGAGCAGGAGCTGAGACCAAGAACCAGCAAAAAACAGCTTTGCAGTTTTGCAACAAGACAGAACAAACCGAGCATGCACAGCACTCCAGAGGTAACTAACGGGCAAATGAGAAAGACTACTGAAAGAGACGAAGTAATGACAAAAGACCACCAGAGACCACCCGGGAGCTGTAATATGCCTGCGTAAAGGACAATTTGAATATATTCGTGAGCTCTTGGAAATATAATGAATATGTATACTCCTTCTTGGAAAATGATTACTATGCATATTGTAGTTGTATTTAACCTGAAATGAAAGGGGTTTTGGCACACATGTTTGGAGGAGAGATCCCCGTGTGCCCGGTGCCATAATAAAGAACACCTGCTTAATAGTACACATTTACTGTCAGGTTATTATCAGATCTTCGAATCAACACTGCCTGTTTATATTTTTTCTCAAAACTTAAAAAAAATGAATCAACATCTGATTTTAATTTAACTATGTCACACAATTTCTTTCATTCAAATAACAGCCACTTTGATTCAAACTAAGTGAAGGTCTATCTGTAATTACATGCTGAAGACATTGCTGACAGTTCTGAGGAACAGTATTCTGCCACTAAGATGCTTTACCAAATTAAAAATACAAAGTTTTAGAACCTTTTGCACAAAACATCTGAAGGTACTCCAGATAAACAATGGGCCATTGCTTTTATCCTTAATGCTTCTTCTCTACTTTCCTGACAGAAACAAATCTCTCGTTTAATCCTTAAAACTGAGAAAATATACTAACTATACTAAAATTGGAAATTCTGAAGACGTAGTTAAAACATCAGATGAATAGCTAGCACCATAATTCCACAAGATAATTTGAGATATACTGACCACATTATAATATAATATAATCTCAATCTCACCTGCCAGATACGGACAATACAAGCATATGCCATCAAACAGTGCTGCTCATGAAAAGGAGAACCATTTCCAGAAATTACAGCCATTAATGTCTGTGCTCTAAACAAAGCTTCCAATTGTTTAATATTACTCAAATCTTCCAAATTAATTTGGGGCTTGGTATCATTTGCTCCAATGTCCATCTTCAAATTTTCTGTAGGTGAAAATTTTGGTATAGTATTTTTTCCTGTTGAAAAACAAATAAAATGCTCGCAGTGACAGTACTTTAAAAATGTATTCAAAAGTTAAAATTGCTGAATTGAAGATGAAAATATTTTTGGAAAAAACCCAGAAAAATGGAAATCCATCTACCGAAGATATTCTTCTTATGGTGATACATGCTACTTGTACTATGTTTTCAATGAATAATGTAACAGTTCTGTATATTAAACGATGTAAGTCTGGCACAGAAATGAAATCCACAGGAAGCACACTTTAACTATAGTCTTCTCGAAAATTAATCTGTGGGAGAGATGGTCTAACTTATTTATTTCAGCCACTTAAGCAGAATTCACAGATATATTTAAGCTAGCCTTGAACAAATGACAGTGAATACTGGAGAAAGTACAGCCAAGCTGGTGCCATTCTTCGTGGGAACTAAGTTGCAAATTAAAAATGTCTCTTGTATTTGAAGCTGAGAAATTCCCCTGAAGGACGTACACCTTTTACATACCTTCTTCTTGTGAGGACTGCATAGAAAATTTCATATGCAGCAACAGATCTACCGCCCAGTCCAGAGGTTTAATAACATCATTGAGGGGAAACTGGTTACAATATAGCCATTCAGCAAATTCCATCAGATAATCAACTTTCTGCCATTCATTTTCTTGTTTCTATAGAAGTGATAAAGGAAGAGTTCATTTATATTTGGTGATGTAAACCATTGAAATGATATTCAAAAGTTCACTATTGTCTTAACAGAAGCAAAAAACCAATAATGTGACAGCAAGCAGTTTTATTGGCATCACAGAATCAGAGTTACGCTAAATGGAATGTAACAGAAACTCTACCAGTTTATTCTTTGCTTTATCAAAACTTCTTGCAATTGGCTACTCTTCGACATTTTTCTTTGACAAGACTCAACTGCACGTTTACTGGATACCAAGATTCAGCCATACACAGTTTTCCAACTGAAAAGTAATTTCAATGTTATAAAAAGTAATGGTCACGTACATGGCCTTCCTACCTGTTCAGTTATATACTTCACAGAACCTGCAATCACATGAATGACTTGAGAAACATCATTCCACCAGCATTTGAACATATAGCAAAAACCGACAAACCTGTAAAACAATGATTGCATTTTGAAAACAGCTTAGCTGTCCAACAACACTTCTGGAGACTGTTACCAAATGATGCCACATATGTGACACATAATCTTCACTTTCATCTCTGAATTTCTGAATGTCCATCATAAAATTGCATCCCAGTCCTGCCTTCACTGTAGCCATGTGTTTAAATATCAGGCTAGAAGACCAAAAAAATTGCAAATTACTTCCATCTGTACCTGTAAAGTAACTTTGTGAGTAGGGTAGATACACATAGGATAGATATAGTTCATATCAGTATAGTACAGAGATGTAAAGTTCATAAGCTGACATAAAAGGGTATAAATCTTTGAACTCAGATTAAGACTATGTAAACAGTACCCTAGATAATCTAGTTCCCATTTAACATAAATGGGTTTACATCTAGGGAAACTGAAGTTTCTGCTATATAGCCACATTTCATGCGCCTGTTTTCTTGGAAAACTAAGCTACTACTTGTATACAAGTTCTAAAAAAATGAAATTTACAAATATTATGAACAGATTAAAGACAAGAAGCACTATGAATGTATGTCTTTCACTGAAAAGACACAACAGTGTTTTCTGCTGTAAGAACTGACAGGCTGGCAAAAAGTAATAAATAGTATTTTCCCTATGCAAAAAAACCCACAAATTACTCCGAGTTTTATACTTCTTATGAATCGGGATGCTTACTTTAACAAAAATAAGTCAACCAACTTACAGCCTGTGTCTTGTCTGAGGCAAAGCTTGAATAGCTTCATCCAGGACTTTTAGTGCTGTCTCCCAATCAGCTTTATCAGCATATATGTGGAATAATAACCCATATAAGGAGGTTCTTAACGTCAGATCTTCCTCAGCACCTTCAAAGTATATTCAAATGTTTTATTAATATACTGCAGAATTAGAATAATGATATTAGAAAATACTGCAATTTTTCTTTTATTACCAGACCAAAAGAAGGAATAACATGCCTGGAAGAAAGCATTCAACTGACAACCCAATACTTTGAAAATCCCTTGTGATCCACTGATGCAAAGGCAATGTATCTTTCTTCTCCTAAAACGAACAAAAAAAAAGAAAAAAGCACCGTTTATGTTTTGGTTAGCATATGTCTAAGTATCACTGTACTTCTGTTTAATTTGTAAACCAATTAATATGGTTAATACAAACTATTAACCTGTTACTTCAATAGCTACTTGTGTAGGAGATAAAAACCACAGCCATTTCTCCAGAATGAGTTTATAACACAAAACCAATAGAGTAATAATCAGACTCAGTAATGTTCAATCAGTTACACTGATTAAATAACATGAAATCTTGAAGTACTCTGTCAGAGAATCACAGATTAGTTGAGGTTGGGAGGGACCCTCTGGAGCTCTCTTGTCTATACCCCTGGCTCAAAGCAGGCTGAAACACAGCAGATTGCTCTGGGCCTTGTTCAGTCATCTTCTGAGTACTCCAAGCAGAGACTCCACAACCTCTCTGGTCAAAAAATGAGTAACAGCCTATTTTTTCAAACTACTTTCAGATCATTTTTAAAAGATGCCTTACTGTCTCTTGTCCAATTTCGCTTAGTTGGCTTTACCTGTGAAAATTTGACCATCACAATTCTCACCCAAAGGTGAGAGACATGATAACTGTTTCCCTTCCCTCTACAGCAGTTTTGCAACTTCAGAGATAAAAATCTCTTGTTTCACAAACAGATCCACATACAGTTCTACTGATATACTGACTGCTGAGTACATAAAGGACTATGCTAATAAATTACGTGAGCTGTAGCTACAACCTGTGGGTAATCAGTACATTAGCACCACATTTGGTCAAATCAGCATTTATTTCCATGAAGGCACAAAGTCTGACTCATCTAGTGGCCTTCTACGATGGAGTGACTGCATCAGTGGACCAGGGAAAGCTATGGACATCATCTATCTGGATTTCTGTAAGGCCTTTGATATGGTCCCCCACAAGCTTCTTGCTGCTAAATTGTAGAGTTATAGGTTTGATGGACGGACTGTTAGATGGATAAGGAAGTAGCTGGATGGCCGCACCCAAAGAAATACAGTCAATGGCTCAATGTCCAACTGGAAATCAGTGGCATCCCTCAAGGGTCCATACTGGGACCAATACTGTTTAATATCTTCATCAGTGACATAGACAATGGGATTAAGTGCACTCTCGCAAAATTTGCTGATGACACCAAGCTGAGTGGTGTCATTTATTCACTAGAGCAAAAGAATGTCATCCAGAGGGACCCTGACAGGCTTGATGAGTGGGCCTGTGCAAATCTCCTGAGTTCAAAAAGGCCAAGTGCAAGGTCCTGCACCTGGGTCAGGGCAATCCGCAGTATCAGTGTGGACTAGGGGATGAAGGGATTGAGAGCAGCCCTGCAGTGAAGGATTTACGGAAACTGGTGGATGAAAAACTGGACGTGAGCTGGCAATGTGCACTTGCAGCCCAAAAAGCCAGTCATATCCTGGGCTGCATTAAAAGCAGTGTGGCCCACAGGTCAACAGAGCTGATTCTGCCCCTCTACTCTGCTCTAGTTAGCCCCCACCTGGAGTCCTACATCCAGTTCTGGGATGTTCAGTACCAGAAACACACAGACCTGCTAGAGCGGGTCCAGAGGAGAGCCATGAAAATGGTCAGAGGGCTGGAACACCTCCCCTGTGAGGAAAGGCTGAGGGAGTTGGGGTTGTTCAGCCTGGAGAAGAGAAGGGTGGTTTTCAGGCTGGCACATATGAAGTAAGAGAACCATTGCCTTGCTGAACTAAATAAACTAAATTATCTTCCGGTATATGCTTCTCCAGATGTAATTGCATTTAAAAATTGCCTACAATTAGCCTGATCAAGGATCACTAGAGACCAGTTCCTGCCCCTTACAATGGTTACTACAGTACATAAAATTCTTCGGTAACTCTGGAAAAAATCACACAATCACAGAATCACAGAATGTTAGGGGTTGGAAGGGACCTCTGTGGGTCATCTAGTCCAACCCTCCCGCCGAAGCAGGGTCACCTACAGTAG
>Ga0065711_1004858_pt1 | contig 22147 bp, 18 predicted proteins | sample Hoacrofraction12_FD_59098 | JGI IMG/M metagenome (GOLD analysis project Ga0065711, IMG submission 59098) | Hoatzin crop microbial communities from Cojedes, Venezuela - Epithelial fraction 12 v2 (version 2) | ecosystem: Host-associated > Birds > Digestive system > Esophagus > Crop | place... | reverse complement strand
CGCCCGGCCCTCGGCAGACGGAGCCGGAGCTGCCCGCCGACCCCGCTCCTCCTCCTCCTGCCGTGAGTCCCGCCCGGTGCGGCCGAGCCCGGCTCCCGGCGCGCGTCTCCCACGGCCTCGGGGCGGGCGGGCGGGCGCGGGGACCGTTAGCGGGGCGGGATCGCGAGAGAGAGCGAGAGCGAGCGGCGGCAGCGGGACGGTGTCCGGGCCGCGGAGCCGTGGGCGGTTTTGCGGTGGGGGTCGTGGGGCTGGGTCGGGGAATCGGCTCGTGGTGCCCTGCGTGCGTTTGTGGAGACCGGTGTGATAACGGAGGGGCTCGGTGCGTGACCTGGGGGGTCTTTTCTAGCCCAGAGTTCCCCTGTAGAATAATAAAGGCCGATGAGGTTTCATCGCTTTTTGCCAATAGCAGGGGAGTTCAGGGAGCGCTCCGAATACCCGTGCCGTTCAGATTTCACCCGCTTTCCTGTGCCTCGGTCCTTGTCCTCTGCAGGCCTTCCCAGCTAGCTTCTGTTAGCTCTGTCTGAAGCGTTAGTCCGTTCTCTGCATTTATACGAAGTTTATCGGCCTCATCCAGAAGCTGGATATCTTGCCAGTGATGCCTGGTGAAAAACACAAACACCCCCCAACCTGAGCACGCGTATTTAATAAAGATCTGCTGCGGAAGTCATGTAGGAAAGCTCTTTTAGTAATTGACGTTTGCAGAGGTGAGGTCAGAGGTGCTCTGAGTCTCTTGTGAAAATAGGTTCCACCTTGCGTGTTCTCCATTAGATTTATTTCATCTCCTGATTTTTTTGGTGTGTTTGGGTAAAATGAATCTTTGATCCAGTAGTATGTCATATATTATCTAAGTGCTGACATCCGGGTTATCTTCACCTACTAGCATGTAATGGTAAGTAGGATGCAGAAAAGATTTGAAATTCAAGTAATCAGTAATAGGGAAGCTTCTGCATAGATTTTGTGTTTATTTAGTTAGGCTAACTATTAAAAAAGGAGGTTTAAAAGAAGCCAGTACTTCTACCTAGAGCAAACTGAAGTTGAGAACCATAATACTGGGTAGTCCATAAAACGATCTGTGCCGCCATGCTGCTGTGCCTTACCCTTTGGCATGCAGGAGAGAGTTAATTTGCTTAAAGTTTACCAAGTGTGGTCGTTTTCTTTCAGCAAAAATGAAGAGAAGGACAGAGCCTGAATTTAGCAGCCCCCAAAAGAAGCAGAAGAAGAGGGTAGAAGACTTGGGATTAACCCTCAGTTCTACTTCAGATGATGAAACTCAATTTAGTAATCATACTACTCAAGGTAAGGTTGGAGATAAGGTATATGCTGCAGCAAGGAATGTGAATAATTACTAGGAATTGAGCCCATGTCTCCTAAATCATAATGGATAGCCTGAACTCCAAGGACATAGTCTCTCTTTAGGAGAAAAACTACCTTATTTCTGTTCATAAACTTGGATTCGTGTGAATTTTTTTAAGCTTTTTTAAAATCTCATGTGAACAGTTTGGTCTGGGAATTGTATGAATTCAGACACAGAAAATAGAACTTGAGGTAAATGACAAGTGCATGGTCCAAAGCTGTAAAGATTCTTGTAGTATACAAGCAGCATTAACCTTTTCAGCCTCAGCAGTTATTTCTCTTTTGGAAACTTTCAGTAGTGAGGAGTTGTGGGCGTTGTGCCATAAAGAAACATCATAATCCCTCTTGTTTAAAAAATAAAAATAAAAACCACCGTACTCTTATCACATTTTTGGAGATGGGGGAAATTGAGATGAATACAAAGGGCGGGTTGATTGGGACTCCTGCACTGTAGCACCCTCTCTTTTACTGGTTTGGTGTGATTTTTTTGGGGAAGGGGGATCTGTGAGAGCTCACAGGTGTTTGGTGTGAGATGTTTTGAGTTAACTAAATTAATTGACTACTTTTTTTCAAGTCAGACTGGAGTTTCTCACCTGGAGCTTGGGGTATACCTAAGATGAGGGGAGTGTCCTACCTAATCGGTATCGCTGTTGCGGGGTGCTTTAAACTCTCTCAGTACGGTACTTCAGGTTGCCTCATGGTCATGCCTGCTACTTCTGAGTCTTGGGATTTGCTGTGGTTGTAAAGTGTTGGTGAGAGAGGGTCTGAACACATAAAGAAGCATCCGTCTTGTGAAAACGGGGGGGAAGGTGTATGGAAGATGAGCGGGTCAGTCTGGGAGTAGTCGCAGTGACAGGGTATGGTGTGTGTACCTGCCTGGCGAGGCTGGAGCTGAGTGAGGAGGTTAGAGGTGCAGGGTGTGAGAGCTGGGGGAGGGAATGCTGTGTGCATTCTCAGGGCTGAGCTGAAAAATTCCAACCAACGTTTTTTTCATCCTTTTTTCCCCCCTTTTGATTATTGAGTTCATATATGGTTCAAAATAGTCTGTGAGTCTTAATGTTTAGGAAATGAGGTGATACAGTTCAAGGACAACATTTTGGATAGGGTTAATTGTTCAGAGTCTGTTACACCCGTTGTGGTTTCCAGTGAAAGAAAGAAGGTTGGAAGAGAGAAGTGATTTGAGATCTGATCTCAGCTGAGCACGGCCTAGCAAATGTTAAAAGCAAGAAGAGTTGTGCAGGGACTTTCTTGAGATTTATGTAGCAGTAACTGTATTTGAGGCACATCATGAGCCTCTGGAAAATAAGACACAGCTCCAAAGCAGGCAGCAAAGTTAATTGAAGCTGTGTATTGGAGAAGTCAAAAGCAGTAACTGACGCTAAAGCAAAGTCCTTTGTGATCCTCCTCGTATCTGACAACTCTCTGAAGGAAAGAGAAGCATAGCTTGTGTGACAGACGTTTGAAAATCAAGATGGGTATATAATGTTGCAAACACAAGTTAAATCATAGCCTTCCATGTCTTGAGCTGGAAGCCACAAAGGTTGATGCTGTAAAACTCCAGCATAGTAGTTATGTGGGGACACAACTCCTGAATCTTAAAAGCTGATAGTTCTGCAGCAAGGATTGAGCACACCTTGGAAGGGTTTTAACTACAGCCGTATATTTCATTTTCACTTTGCTTTCTTGTAATGGTGTTCCTTTACTACTTCTCCAGTTGTTTCCTGCTATTTCACTGATGCTTTATTTTCCGTAACAGGAAAATACAGAGATCTGTGAGTTGGGAGAGTAATAATCTGTGTTTTTTCTTAAATCAGCAAAACGTAAGAGAATTTCAATCCTTCTTTCTAGGTGATTGTGTATTTTTTTTAACACTTCTATGGAGCTAAATAATTCATTTTTAAAGTGATAAACAGACAAGATTAACTGCTAACAGCAGTTTTCTGCATTATCTCAGGGCAATTTACTTAGTTCAACTTCTAGTTTTATGAAGTAGCACAGAGTGATTTCTAGCACTCGGCAAAAAAGGAGGCTTGAGAGGCAGAGGTCCAATGAAGAGCATGGCTGTGCTTGCTGATGATTGCTGCTCCAGTAGCCTGTGTGGCCTGCCCCACAGCATTAACTTTAGGGTGACTGATGTGGGGCTAGGCAATTTCAGCAAGGAAATTTGTGCCATTGCTTCGTCCTGGCAGTGATGTTTCCACAGCAGAAGCAGAAGGACTTGGTGGGTTGTAGGGCCTCCCTTGCTACCCACCTGGTGCAGAGCAGGCTGCGGGACGAATGAGATGACTGCCACGATTCCTGCCCAGATCCCAGTTACATCCAGCCCAAAGCAAACGGGTTTGGGCATCTTGCAACTGTAGAGCCACAACGAGGACTGTACAGCTCGTACAGGCTAGGTTCTTCCCAAGCAGATCCCAGGGTGGGACTGGGCATAGACAGAGCTTTGTTGTTTCGTGCCCGTGAAGGCTCTGCTGCATCAGTTTCAGGTGACTTTCAAGTGACGAAAGTTTGAGTGGCTGCTGTGTATGGTGGTACATAGTACCGTGATGGGACCATTCACTTGTTTAACTTCTTCCTCAAACCTTCGTCTCTGTCAGGGTTTTTTTAAACTAGATTGGTGTCTTCTGATGATATCTTTCACTTGGGTTTGTATGCATCTGAAAAATTGTCTCATTTGCTACAGTGAACTTATGGACCCTCGCAACTGAGGTGGGTCGTGGGGTCAAACTGAAGTTTAATATGGGGACTAAGGGATTCAAATCTTCTTTCTGCGGTGTTGACCATTTGGTAGATGCTTATGTACGCGGTGTGGATATTTGTTTTAGGAATGTGTTTATACCTGTAGTTAGGTAGGAAACTGAGGAAAATCCAGTATGTCTTATCAAGGTGTCAGTAACTGTCATTATTCTTGGGATAGAATCTCTGTGGACTTTCTCAGCTCCTCAGCATCGTTGCAAAGGTCAGGCACACCACAGTGTACTATTGTAGCCATGCTGTGGCCTGCTCTGCTGCTGGAGTGGGGTTTACTTGGCCCTTTGCGGGGCCTGGAATCCGTTGGCTGGGAGAGGCTCAGTGTGTCCCAGAGACAAAGGGGCAGATAACCAGGTGTTGGTTCCACAGGGTGTTTTGTATTACCCCTGTGTGCTTCCTGTAGCACATCTGCGATACTGAAGTGTCCTCTCTATGTGTGTGTTGAGAGGATTTATCGAGTCACATTGTATAGTACTTAATGTGATTACTGAGATGTCTTCCGTTTTCTTTTTATTTTCATACTCACTGTTCTCACTTTTTTATTATTGTTTTCAGAGTCTTCCAGTAGCAGCAGTGGGTCTGACAGTGAGAACGATGAAAAAAGACCAGTCTTCAGCAATGAGTTTAAACAAGACTCTCTTGTGGAGGGTACTTCATCTCGCTACTCAATGTATAACAGTGTCTCCCAAAAGCTCATGGTAGGTCAAAACAGCTTTGGACCGAACTATTAAGACCTCATGAGAGCAAAGTGGAAAGACCAGTCTCTTTTAAGAGATCTTGATTCTGATACTCTTTGTAGCAGGGTTTTCTGCTTCTCTGAGTCAGCTACTGAGCAACTGGGGGAGGCTGAGAGAGCTTGGTTGAAGGGGATCTGTTAAAAAAGAAAGATGTTTCATTGTCAAGGCCTGGAAGCAGGAAGGTGAATGTGAAGGGAAGGATCTCTGGGTCAGGCAGCTTGCTGAGCTTGGAAGAAAAGAGTCCCACCATGTGTTATTTTGCAATGCTTGGGTTAACCAATACCTTGTAAGAAAGACCTTAACAAATTCTGTGATTGACATTAATTTGGTTGGTCTTGGAGGCTGGCTGGCATACCCTTGTAGAATTATTACCTTAATTATTAAGGTATGTCTTTTTCTTTCAAGCAGTGTCAGTTTGCTTTACGCAGGGCCAGAAGTTTCTTGGAAAGGCCAGGAGTTGTGAACGATAGTGACTGTGATAACTAAACTTTGAAGGTGATTGCCAGCCCCTTGATTGCACAGTGTTAGTGTGGGGAAGAAAGTACTTTTAAGAAGTTCTAAGAAAATGGTTGACTGTTTCTTTCTCATGGTAGTCCCAAACTCAGCAACTTGTTCCTGGCAATAATAGGCTGAAGAGGAGTATCTTTCGGTGCACAGTGTTACACTTATTTCTTGATGCAAACTTCACCACTGTGGTATCGCGAGCATCTCATAATCCTGAAAGAATTTCCATTCTTGATGACAGAGAAACAAAAATATTGTTTCCAAGGGCAGTAGAGAAGATGAGATCTGTAGTTGTGTATTACTTGAAATGTGACAGGAAGTTTGGGACTTGATGGGGGACTGAATTTGGGTCTCCTTTTGTTCTGTGCTGCTGCTGTACTCACAGGAGCAGGGGTCAGCAATCTTTCCATGGTGGTGGGCCAGCTTGTACCTGCCTTTGCCAAGCTAGAAGTTCAGTCGTCTTCTAGAAGCTGGGAAGTGCTAGCTGCTACTAGGAGTGAGAACAGGGAGATACGGCCTCTCAAGGAGATGGAACGCTGCTGACCAGCAGGATCATACCCCTACATGAAAAAAGAACCTTCAGCTCTTGCTGAATTCAAAACTTGGTGCGATCCAGAGGCTGAGAGTTGCTGATTGTGCCTCCCTGTAGATAAATCCTGTTGCTGGTAATTTAGAAACTATCCACGTGCATTTTTGGCACTGGGCTGCAGTTTGCTGGTTCTAGCACAAGACTGTCTTTCACTTGGAGAGTTCTTACCTAAGCCAGCTGGAATGTGTGCTTTCAATCACCTCAGTACAGGAGCTTTTACTGCGGAATTTCTGAGGCTTTCATTTGTAAAGCCTCATAAATTTGAATATAAAGATTGATGTAGTATCAAGTCTGGTTGAACGATCTGGTAGGATTAGGTAAGCAAAACGAAAATAGTCCTCAATTAGTAGATGTTCAAAATTCTGTCCTCAGAAAACCAGTATGTAACAGGGTCAGTGGCTGTCACATTTGGTGTAGGTATTTCAAGGTCTGATTCAGAGCCAGGTAGCCAAGGCATAACACCATGTACCTTTGTATGAAACCTGTCAGATGTATTGTGTTGTTTCTCATACAGATTGGTAATAACATTTTTGTTGCTTCTCACAGGAAGGAGTATATGGATAACATTCGTTCAAAGGGAAACTTAAAGTCTTTTATTTACTTACTGTCTTGTAGATGCATACTGGAGGGAGTGAAATTGACTGCATTCGTGGTTTTTGTTGTTGTTCTCTTGTTGCTAAAATTTGTGAAGAGAAAAGCCTGAAAAACTAGCAGTTAATGAACATATTTCTTTTAACCTAAGAGACGGGAATGTATCTTAGGAGCAGTGCGTCTTGCATTGCTCCTCTGAGTTTTAGGTGAAGTTTTAACTGATGCTTGAAATGTATGTGAGTGCTTGTTCACAACAAAAAATATTGTCACAGCATGAATTTTTTCCTGTGCCAGCATCTTTTGTTTTATGAACCTTCCATGCTTACTGAACACTGTGATGAATGGCTCCAGGCTCCTCACTACTACTCCCTCTGCGCAGGCTGTTCCTACATTACTGAACCTTTTGTAATTTGCTGTTGTTTCAGACATCATTCTTTGGATCTGTTTTTCTTGTGTCTTGCCTCAGTGGAGTGAACTCAGTATGAAGTCCTGAAAGCCACAACGGAGCTTAAAAATGCTTAATGTCTTCAAGTCACTTCGGGGTGATATGCCATTTTCCTTGCTAGTCTTTGTCCTCAGTAGTAGTACATACGCTAAAGTTCAGTTGGCTCAGTGTGCTCCCTTTGCTTTTTTTGTAGGCCAAGATGGGCTTCCGGGAAGGAGAAGGTCTGGGAAAATATGGCCAAGGCAGGAAGGATATTGTTGAGGCCTCCAGTCAGAAGGGTAGGAGAGGCTTTGGGCTGACCCTCAAAGGATTTGATGGGGAGCTCAATATTGATTGGCAGGATGAGCCAGAGGTAAGTACTTCCTGTTTTGAATCCCTTTTCTGTTGCTGTGTTCAGGATTTGCCCTCTGGAAATAATGTTGAGTGTTGTCTGATACAAGTGGCTACCATGAAGTGGCTCTGTTGGGTAGACCCAGTCCTTATTTTGTCCCAGAACAGCATGGCAAAAGTTGTTTTCCGTCGCATGTGTTAGTGTTCTGGTGTTAAATTGGTTTCAGATGGATTGTTGCTCTGGTCTGTAGGATTTATTTCTGAGTTTTCAGTAGTGAATATGATCGAAAATTTTTATCAAGCTCTTTTGGGTTTGCCATTTTTATTTTGTGTATCATTTTTCATGCCTGTGTAGGTGATATTTTTTAAAAAAATCTTTCCTGGGTGTGTTTAATAGTCTCAAATAAAGTGCTCAGATGATCTGTTCCTGTGTCTTTCAAGCTTTTCAACAGGGAAGAACACTGGGAAATAGAAATAGATGTTGTCAGGAAAGTAAAGCCCAGTTTTGATATGATTTGGTGCAAAACGGCTGTTGTATGTTTGTATTTAAAAACTAAAAAACAAATCACAACACTGAATCCTAGGGATCTGGCAGCTGGAGAGTAAGCCAGAAGGTCTCAGCCATTGTTAGTCAAAGGCAGGGAAACTTGTCATGTATGGCGCATGTTATAGTACTTTGCTCTCCATTCTTTGAAATGTTTTCTGCAGTTGATATCAGAGGTTATTCCTTGAGAGCTACAAATTTGAGACTTGTTCTGTAGGCTCATTGGTTTGGGTCTCATTTTCCAGTGTGTTTCTACAGCTCACAGCAGTTAAGTGTTACGTGTGATTAACCCATGTGGATGATACTACTCTAATAAATAAGAAGGTTAGTAGGTCTTAGCAGCCTCTCTTTGTGGAGGAGTAGCATCACTTTGATCTTAACTGCTGTAACAATTCCTTCTGAAGATTGTAAAAATTGTTCAAAGCCTCAATTAAGTTTTGAAATGAGGGAGTCTTTCAGAAAGAACTGGGAGAAAGAAGGTGTAAAGCGCCATCGGGAAGTGTGGCTTTTTGGCAACTGCCTCTTTTGCAGTGTCTCTTAAAACGTAACTTGAGAGTACTAGGCTTTTGCTTTGTCCTGATCATTTATCAGACTCTAATGAGAAGAAACTAGTGTGGGATTTTTTTGAGGCAGAGGGGTTGTTTGTTTATTTGGTGTTTTTTTTTTAATTCTAAATCCAAACAAGTAAGACATGTTTTAGTCTGGGAGAAAAAACCTCTGTTGTTGGCCCTAAAGTCATGTTATACGCCCTTATGCTAGTATTGGGAGGCAAACTTTTGGGAGCAATCGATTGTTATATTTGGCTAGCAAAAACATCTTTGGCTCTTCCCATGTCTTGTGTTTGCAGCCCAGTGCCTATGAAGAGGTGGACTGGTGCCTCGAGTGTACAACGGAAATCCCTGATGCCCAGGAGCTGAAGGAGTGGATGACTGTGGGGAAGGTAATTTTTTAGATTTCAGTACTTACCAGTCTAGGATGACGCAGGACTACTCGGCCTGAAACAATTGCCTTGTCAAGGAGCTGTAGAATAACCTAGGCTGAAGGGAACCTCTGGAGATTGCTGGTGCACCTTCCTGCTTAGAGCAGGTCCAACTCCATCAGATTGCTCCAGGCCTTGATTGGTTGAGTTTTGAGTATCTACAAGGATGGAAATTTCACAGCCTGTTCAGGCATCTGTTTCAGTGTTTGGTAACCCAGCTGACAAAAGAAAACTTCCACATGGCTAACTAATTGTGTTGCAGCTTGTGTCCATTGTTTCTGGTCCTAGCACTGTCCATCTCTAAGTGTCTGTATCAGTCTTCTCTATTTCCTGCCATTAGGTACTTGTAGACAGCAATAGTATCTCCCTTTCTCTGTTCTGTACAAACGGTTCTCCCTTGTCGTACACCAGGTGCTTCTGCACCCTTGTCATCTTGGTGGCCCTTTTGCTGGGCTGGCTGCAATGTCTGTTGTGTACTGGAGAGGGCTAAACTGAATGCAGTATTCCACATGTGATCTCAAGGTCCTAACGGGAGAATAATTCCTCAGCCTGCTGGCTACGCTTTTGCTAATACAGCCTAGTATGTGTTGGCAGCCTTCATCCATTACTGGTTGCATTCTGAAATGACTGATACCATGTTTGCTAATTGCTATCTGTTCTCGTCCTGTTCCAGAGGAAGATGATGATTGAAGATGAAACAGAGTTCTGTAGTGAAGAGCTTTTGCGTAATGTCCTGCAGTGCAAGGTGAGTCCTCCTCTTCAGAGAGGAACTGAAGTTTTGGGGAAGCAAGTGAAATAGATAATTGAAGAGGATTGAGTAGTTCACTTAGGTGACTGGCAAGAGCTCAGAATGTCCTCTTCCACCTGCGTGCCACTGGTATGACTTAGCGTCCTGGTTGTTACTGTCTGTTCAGCAACCTGTTTTGCACATCGGCCTTCAAAGAGGTGAATGAAAACATTCGCCATTTCTTAGTCCAGCTGAAAGGCTGAAGACTTGAATAAGCTAAGGAAATCAGCTCCCTTTCTTCTCTTGTGTGTTCCATCTTCCTGCCTAGATTTCATCATGCCCTTGTAAGTTGCAGGAGAGTGTGAGTGTGTGTGTATGTGTGAGGGAAACACCTTAGGCTGGGACTGCTTTTGAGGTGGCTAACCTCATTATCAGGCTCTGGGGCTATCAGTACAGAATTCTTCAGTGTCGCTACATTTGATTAAGAACTGGCGTGGCTTAGAAGAATAGTGAATATCATGTGGCAGATAAACATTCTGTACTGGTGAGCCAAACCCTGCACAGAGTTTGCTGTCAAAGGAGAGAGAACCATGAGGACAGGAAATGCTCATGCCTGCCTATCCCTCAAGCCTGTGCCAGGTCCAGCTCAATTTTGTTTCTGTTTGTGCAGAGTGTATTTGATGAGCTGGATGGAGAAGAAATGCGTCGAGCCCGGACAAGGTCTAACCCCTATGAAATGATCCGTGGAGTTTTCTTCTTGAACAGGTTTGCAGAACTTCTGATAGTGTAGCCCCTTTCCCATTTATGTCCACTTCTAGCCTTGGGAGCCAAGGTTGAAACTTAATAGGTCCCTATTTATATGTTCACAGGGCTGCAATGAAGATGGCAAATATGGACCATGTCTTCGACTACATGTTTACAAACCCTAAGGACTTCCATGGGGTGAGGGCCTCTACTTAACTTTCAAACAGCAGTGCTTTATCAGAAAGTGGAGAAGGTGGGGAGAAAGGAGAATCTTTAGGGAAGAATTCTAGCTGGGAAAACAGGTGCTTGAAAGAGGCTTCTCTGACTGAGTAGTGCAGTTTATGGTGTACCTGGTTTGACTGATGGGAGCTGTTACTGGGTCAGTAGAATTTCCTCAGTTTCCTTTTGCAGAGGCCCTTGATAAAGGAGCGAGATGCAGAGCTGCTCTACTTTGCTGATGTGTGTGCTGGCCCCGGAGGCTTCTCTGAGTATGTCTTGTGGAGGAGGAAGTGGCATGCGAAAGGATTTGGCATGACCTTGAAAGGACCAAATGATTTTAAACTAGAGGACTTCTATTCTGCTTCTAGTGAGCTCTTTGAACCTTATTATGGTATGTAGTGCATGCGTGAGCGTTACCTGATGTTTTTGCTTGTGCTGCAGGCTCCGTATCAGGAGCAGGGCTGGTATTGATACCAGCATGGGGATCTGAGAGAAGCCTGTTTGTAGGGAACCGCTTTGCAAAGTAGAAGGGGGCTGTCATCTGAGCAAGGGGTGGAGATTGGTGAGCTTGTGTATAAAGTCACATTTCTGCATTTATTCCCAGCCTGCCCTGGGAATGTGTGTCCTTGAGTGCTTTGCTTGTCTGAAAATAGTAGAGTGCTTTAAGAACATTTGACAATATTTCCCCACTTCACTGATGTCAGCCTGAAACACAGTGAGTGAGATGACTTCTCACAGAATCACAGGATGGTTTGGGTTGGAAGGGACATTACAGATCATCTCATTCCACCCCCCCTGCCGTGGGCAGGGACACCTTCCACTAGACCAGGTTGCTCACAGCCCCATCCAGCCTGGCCTTGAACACTGCTAGAGAGGGGGCATCCGCAGCTTCTCTGGGCAATCTGTTCCAGTGCCTCACCACCCTCACAGTAAAGAATTTCTTCCTTATATCTAATATAAACCTACCCTCTTTCAGTTTAAAACCATTATCCCTCATCCTGTCACTACTCTCTTTGACAAAGAGTTCCTCCCTATCTTTCCTGTAGGCCTGCTTTAAGTCCTGCTGTAAGGCCTCCCCAGGGCCTTCTCTTCTGTAGGGTAAACAACCTTGCTCTCTCATCCTGCCCTCACAGGGGAGGTGCTCCAGCCCCCTGTCTTTCCCAAAGATCTGTTAGCAGAGCCGGAGATACAAACTTACTTGCCTGACTGGCAGTGTGCTTCTGTATCAGACCTCCCTAGCTCTGTTTTGACAGTTGATTGTGGGCTCTTAGTATAAGATATATAAACCAGATTTGGGCTAGATGCTGCAACTGAATCACTGACTAAATGAGCTGCTTAATCCAAAGAGGTTTAAGCTAACAGGCTTTACCTTTCTTTGAGACAGATTAAGCAGGTGTACACAGACAATTGCTGCATCTCACCTCATGGATGGTAACTTGTTAAGCTTGCTGATATGTTTGAGCTCTCTTATCTATCTGCATAGCCTCTAGGAACGGGAAGGGGGAAGGGAAATACAAGGCTTGCTAGTATTCCTGCTTCGTATTTCAGACTGTAGAAAGGAAACTGCAGTGGGACTGTCTTGTAGAGAAGAGGGTTTGCTTTTCTGTTGTTGTGCTTCCTTCCCCCCCCCACTCTGACTCTTGTTGACTGCCACTTCTGACACCTGAGCTTGAACTCTTAGAGAATGGTTAGCGCTTGAGGATTAGATCTGTTAAAGAGAAGGTTCATGGCAAGGGCAGCAAGGCAGACAAACACATTGCTCTAACGGTTGCAGCATTTGGATCTTCATAACTCACTGCAGACTGGTGTTCTCATGGAGAGAAGGAGATACCTGGAGAAATGAATAGCCCAATGACTTTGATGCATTAACTTGATCCCTTTCTGTCTGTTCCGCTATAAAGTCTAGTGAGATGTGTACAAACTCTCTTCCAGTGATGTGAAGGAAGTAGACTGCTGTGATATCTGTGTTGTGAAGAATGGTAAATTCTAACATCACTTCACTTACTGACAGGATGATTGATGAGGAATTTAGTTATCGAAGTGCTACTATGCATCCTGATCTCTGCTGCTTTCTAGTCCTCCAGTTCAGTTAATAGAAGCTGTAGTTAGAGAAGATTTATAGGGACTAATACCAAGTAGAAGTTCAGGCTTCTTCAAAGTCAGAATTGGTGAGCTCTAGAATACAGCTTTGATTAGATTTCTGGAACACCAACTGGGGGGACAATGTACCTCTATTTAAAATAGAGCCATATGGGAAAACTACGAACATTCATGCACAAACCCTATTTCCCTTTCCCTACTTCCTTTATAAATTTGTTCACGGGGGTTTTTTTGGGGTTGCTTTTTTAAATTCCAGATGACATTGTGTTTCTTTGGAATGATTTGAATTCTTAGTAGAAGGTTGCCAATGCGCAATGTAAATAATGTTGTCTTGTCTGTCAAAACATGTTATTAACAGTTGAGGTGTGCAGTGAACCTTACATTTTTAGTAGGTTCAGGTATGTGTCCTTCCTACTTGGATGGGAATATTATATTGTCATGTAGTCAGTTCTCATCTCAGGAGAGATGTTTTGTGTTTTGCTGAGGCTAATGTACAACTCATCTTTTGAGCATGGTTATTATATGGCTTTGTTTAGCCCTGACCACACAATCTGAATAATTTTCCTAAATTAACAAGCATCTCAGTGGTGAACAAGGGAATGTGTTAATGTTTTTTCGCCTGTCAAGGTCTATGTAATTTCTGACTAAATGTTGATTGAATACAGTAGATCACCTGCACATACTGATCTTTTGTCTGTACTTGCAAACATGTTAGTAATTATCTCCTCTTTTTCCCTTAGGGGAGGGAGGGATTGATGGAGATGGAGACATCACTCGCCCAGAGAACATTACTGCTTTCCGGAATTTTGTTTTGGACAATACTGATCACAAGGGGGTGCATTTCTTAATGGCTGATGGGGTTGGTTCATTTTTTTTTCTTCCCGCACTGATGATCAAAACTGATACCTCAGTCTCCCTATAGTAGGATATTTGTCATGTGTCCATAGTTACAACGTGAAATTCTTCAAGGCTTGCTGTTAAAATTCCTGGTGGCAGTGGTTTTTTTTATGTTAAAGAAACAGAAGTTGTCACAAGTCTATGATTTAGCTGTACAGAATCCTTTGCTTGACCAACAGATTTGTGGAGATATTAATCATATGCTATGTACTTTGCAGGGTTTCTCAGTGGAGGGTCAGGAGAATCTGCAAGAAATCCTAAGCAAACAGCTCATGCTTTGCCAGTTCCTTACAGCACTGTCCATTGTCCGGACAGGTATGTTTTATCCATTAATCTTCTTCCTCCTTCTCTAAGGTGTGGGTGGCTTTGTGGAAGGATGCTGTACAATTTTATTAATATGTCATGAAGGCTGCTCTGCAGTGAGGCTAAACTGCACAGAATTGAGTGTGTATGCATACATTCTGAGATGGTCATCACAAAGTGAAGAGAACTGGGGCAGGAAAACAATCTATGTCTATTTTGTTTTTAATTAAAAGCATGGTGTAAAATGCATTAGTTTAAAGCTCTTACAACGTGTAATGTTATGTAGTTGTCTTGGGCTAAGATCACTAGTGTGATAACTGGACAGTGTATCTGAGTTCTATGGTAATAGCTGGACCAGCTGCTTCCTAAGTATTCTAGTGAGCTGGTTAGAACAGAGAATGGTGTTCATCCAGTTCATCCTCCCTCTAACTTGTGGCTTTTCTCCCTTAAATTTGCTGTCTTTGTGATCAGAACGAGATGATGTCTCATGTTTTCTTAGCCGTACTTCATTGTTCCCAAACGATGGACGTTACAGCTGTACCTGGTGTTGATGACTCTTCTGCTGAGTTTAGTCATCATTTGGCACTAACCTAGAAGATAGGAGCGCTCATTATGTTATCATTTATCTTGTGCCCTGTGTTTAGAAGTACCTGAGGCAGTGATCTACTTAGCAATAGTCTCAAATGTAATATGGTGAAAGGAGCAACCTTCTTTAAGCCTTTCCTGTCTGGGTAGATATAGCTCTGTAAAACTGACTGCCTTTTGCTTGGGGAAATTCAAAATCTTGCTTGAAGGCAAGGGACGACATAAAGTCTTTTCTTTCTAGATGGTGAGTTATGCTGTTTAGGTAATATCTGTTTTTTCCTGTAGCCTGAAGTTTCTTACTGCACGTATTGGAGCTCCTCTTCTGTTGAGGCTTTTGCATAGCATGCTACCATGCCGCAGGGCATGGTTTGGGCCTGGAAGGGGAGGATGAGGGGTGGACAGCGTGTGTTTGCTCTTGAGACGGCACACATACTGGTTTGATCCTGGTCAGGGAAATGCTTTTTCTTTTTGCTGCAGAGACATGGGGAAGATGCTTCATGGAGCCCCATTGGCCCACTTAATGGAAGTGTTTTAGATGCTGTTCGTTGTACAGAACCACTTGTATCATTTCTGCAGAAGAGAAAGTTACTGAGGTGTCTTGTATCTCCTTGTTTCCTTATAATCTGCTGGTATCGGTGTGCTTCCTCTCTTTTTTTTCCAGGAGGACATTTTGTCTGCAAGACCTTTGACCTGTTTACTCCGTTCAGCGTGGGGCTTGTTTATCTGTTGTATTGCTGCTTTGAGCGAGTGTGCATCTTCAAACCTGTGACCAGCCGCCCTGCTAACTCAGAGAGGTGAGATTCTTGAGCATGAGGGACTACTAAGGAAACTTTGTCCTCTAAATACAGTGATAGATGGGTTTGGGTAAGTCTAGTGGAAGCTCTGTGACCTCACTCAATTGGCAACTGTCTTGGAGGAAGAAACATTTTAGATCCTTAGCAAATTATGATGTTTTGCAAGGTAAAGAAGGTATTTGCCAAATTACCTTTCTAGGGAGAAGGCAGTGGAACAAAATTCTGTTTTGCATGAAACTACAGTTCCGGTGAAGCTAGAGCATATTATGTGTGTTACCATTGTATCTGTCAAGTTTAGCAGAATTTATTTACTACTTGAGGTAGATCTGTGGGGTTTTTCAGTAGGGTTGAGTTTCCCAGTCTTTCCAGAGAGTAGAAAATGATGTGTAATGACTTTGTGATAGGTGAGATTGTACCTTCCTAGGGATACCCAGGAGGAAAGAAATACTGGGATTTAGGGAACTGTCCAAACAATGGGAAAGTGGTGGGAAAGTTGACTGTGGAAGAACTGAACCCACATGACCTCTTTGCCTTGCTCTGCAGGTATGTGATATGCAAAGGATTAAAGCTAGGGATTGATGATGTGCGGGACTATCTCTTCACGGTGAACATTAGGCTCAACCAGCTGCGCAACTCTGATGTGGATGTGAATCTTGTTGTCCCATTGAATGTGATCAAAGGCGACCAGGATTTCTACGATTACATTGTCCAATCCAATGAAAAGTGAGTGCCCATGGGCAATGAGGGCTGCTGGCTGTAGGCAGGTTAGCCAGTGTGGCTTTCAGTTGTTGCTTTTTGCACACATGGAGGTACTTTTTGATGCTGCTACACTGCTCTGCTTTGGCTCCCCGAGAGGCTTAAGCAGACCAGAGGGACCCTGTGGAGAGAGAGAGAGAGGAATGCTCTATACTGTTAGTGGCTGTTTGGCCTCTGAGTACTGTGTAGAAGGGAAAGGAGGCTACTGCCTAGTTCTTTCCAGTGGTCTTCCTGTCACTTTGAATCATGTTGGCAATGATCCATCACAGCTCTGAAGATTAGACTGGCTTCCTCCTGTTGTCCCAGCATTCCTCCTTGCTTTGAACAGTAGCACAATCTTGGTGGTGATTAACTTGCTCCATGACTGAAACTGGTCCTCTCTTTCAGCCACTGCAAAGTTCAGATAAAGGCTCTAGCCAAAATTCGTGCCTTTGTTCAAGACACGTGAGTATATTCCTCTGGCTGTTGGTGAGGCCTGAATTAACCTGCTATAAATGAATTGCTTTGACCTTCTTTAATGTGTTCTTGATTTGAGCTGGTACTTGGCTTGGCCTTTGGAGCCAGGAAAGTGATTAGTGCTTGTAGGTAGCTCAGTTTGTGTCTCTGCTTGAGTTATTTGCAGAAATGTGTGGGTAGCTGGATGAGTCCTGAAAGTTGATGGTCCATTGTCACCCTTATTGAGAAGGCTGCTATGCATTGCATGATTTCCGGTTACCACAAGTGGGCCTGCTTCTTAGCAGGAATGTAAGCAGAAAAGTAACTCCCAGCTGTGTAGTTCAATTCTACAGTGACCGTCTAAGTTGGTTGTGGTTTGTAGCTCTTCATTTTCCAGGGGCAATTCAGAAGCACAGAAGTTACGTACCTAGAATTACGTAAAGCTTATGGTGTGAATTTCTTGTGTAAAACTAAAGCTGTTGCAATGTATAGTTGTTTCCCTGGCATGACTTTTCTGTTCAGGTGTCATTGAGAGAGAATATGTAGTAGAAAATTGAGTGAGTCTGGTAGCCAGGAATTATCTAAGAGTTTATCTTAACATTGACACTGTTTTTTGTGTGGCCTTCAGGTCTTCATCTAACACATGACTTCTTGAAAATATTGATGCCTAATGGTACTTTCACGGGGTGGAGTTGTGGCTGCTAATCAGTAGTGCAGACCATGAAATAACGCTAAACAAGGGGATTGGGAATGTGTGGAGGGTGGGGAAGGAAGGCAGCATCGTCTTTTGCGTAACCTGTTGAGGAACAGTGCATGTTTGTCATTCCCAAGCCAGACACTGAAAGATGCAGGTTTTATAGGGCTAGGACATGTAATGCTGCAAAAGCAAGGAAGGGTTACCATCTAACAGTCTGCTGTCTTTCTCTAGGACACTGATTGAGCCACGGCAGGCTGAAATCCGAAAGGAGTGTCTCCAGCTATGGGGGGTAAGTAAACTGCCAAGCAGGGAGGTAGTGAAGGTGTTGCTGCTGTGGTGAAACAAGAATGGAGCCGCAGTACTGACAGGACTCTCTAGCCAGAGGTTTAATATGTTGTCTTGTGGGAAAGTCAGAGACCATTTCAAGCTGTTTATGTAAGTGAACAGGATGTTTCTCATTCATTATGTGTGTGGCTTAACTGAGCAGGCTTCTTTGCTGCAGTTCAGAATATTTCATAGCACACAGAGTAAACTCAGCACCTAGTTCCCCAGCAGCAGAGCTCTCCAAAAGGTCTTGTTTTATGAGTCTGCAGTTTCTCTTTCCTGAGCTTTTGACTGCACTGGGGTTGTAGATATGGCAGTCAGTTTCACGGGTTAATTGTGTATCTTCCATGAAACAGTATTTTGCTGAAACGTGCCTGAAATCAAAGATTTGGCATGAAACTTTTTGAAGTTGCCTGTTGTTTCCTATGAGAAGTGGTATACCTACATTAAATTTACAAAACATGTGAGACTTTTTATTTGCCAGATGACCTCTCCAGCAACTGGAATCCCAAGAGCAGGAGCTTCAGGGGGCAGGATGTTCTGTCATGTATTGAAACCAGAAAGATTCCTATGAACTTGCCAAAGAATAACACTTATTATCAATCATTTGGATTTGTTTTCAGATTCCTGATCAGGCTCGTGTTGCTCCTTCGTCTTCAGATCCCAAGTCCAAGTTCTTTGAGTTGATCCAGGTGAGACCTTACTCAGAAGCTTGTTCCAAGTCCTTTCATACAAATAGACATTTTCTCCGTAGGAGTTAAAAGATGAAGAAGCTAGTCCTGGATTATTGTTTCATGTAGAAGTTGCATTTACCTACCTGTTGAGGCATTGTGTCTAATTTGCCTTTTCCATACTTTGCTCTTTAGGGTACAGACATTGATACATTCAGTTACAAACCCACTCCTCTGAATTCCAGTACGCTGGAGAAAATCCACCAAGTGTTAGATTACCGGTGTATGGTGTCTGGAAGTGACCAGAAGTTCCTTTTGGGGCTAGGGGTAAGTGCTGAGAACAATCTGGGAGTTTTGCTGGTTCATTTCAACGCTACTGTTCTGCCTTGCAATCTCATCCCATCCTTTCCTGTCCTCAAAGGCTAGAAAGGATCCCCATCAGTAGTCCCTCCCTCTGCTAGTTATTTTATGCTTCTTTCTCCTGACTGCACTGCTTTTCACACTAATTAACCCTGGTTTTGTACTCGCAGCCTACACAGAGACCTGTACTCTTGCCAATGTCACTAATTATCTTCACTGTCCTTTTAAAGGTGTTCTATTTCTGGTTCTTTGTGCAGATATGAAAAGTCACTGGCAGATTAGAATTGGTGGTTTTGTTTCTTTGATGTAGAATCGCAGAATCACAGAGTGTTAGGGGTTGGAAGGGACCTCTGGGATCATCTAGTCCAACCCCCCTGCTGAAGCAGGGTCACCTACAGCAGGCTGCACAGGACCGCGTCCAGGCAGGTTTTGAATATCTCCAGAGAAGGAGACTCCACAGCCCCTGTGGGCAGCCTGTTCCAGTGCTCCATCACCCTCAAACTAAAGAAGTTCTTCCTCATGTTCAGCTGGAACTTCCTAGGCTTCAGTTTGTGCCCGTTGCTGCTTGTCCTGTCGCTGGGCACCACTGAAAAGAGTCTGGCCCCATCCTCTTGACATCCCTTAAGATATTTATGAGAATTTATAAGGTCCCCTCTCAGTCTTCTCTTATTTAGGCTAAACAAGCCCAGCTCCCTCAGCCTTTCCTTGTAGGAGAGATGTTCCAGAACCCTGATAGTCTTCGTAGCCCTCTGCTGGACTCTCTCCAGTAGCTCCTCATCTTTCTTGAAGTGGGGAGCCCAGAACTGGATGCAGTCCTCCAGATGGGGCCTCACCAGGGCAGAGTAGAGGGGGAGGAGAACCTCCCTTGACGTGCTGGCCACACTCTTCTTAATGCACCCCAGGATACCCTTGGCCTTCTTGGCAACAAGGGCACACTGCTGGCTCATGGTTATATGGTTCTTCCTTAAAACTTCTGTAAAAGAAACCACCTGTGACAGCCTAGGACAAAAAGATTCTCTGAGGGCTGCTATGCAGTTAGTCAGAGGTCTCTCCTCCACCCTTGTCCTCATGAAGTTTTGGCTGAATCTGTCTCTGCCTTCTACACACAGAAATCGCAGATCTACACCTGGGATGGTCGCCAGTCAGATCGCTGGACAAAGCTGGATTTGAAAACTGAGCTGCCACGAGATACCCTTCTCTCTGTGGAGATTGTTCATGAGCTGAAAGGAGAGGTAGGAGGCTCTTCTCTCCCTTACCAAGTGGCTGCAAATATGAGCAGTTTTGCCTATTCTCCGTAAGGTACTGCAGAATAAATGTTCCATCTGTGGCAGGTGCAAGATCTTTTGTATATGATCTTTAGAGAAACTATTTTGAATTAAATTCCTTCTTTCTGTCCAGTGCTAGAGATATGAGCTTTAAACATTATTTTGAAAACACTTGGGACCTGACATGCTGCTGTTGTCCTATGTGCAGCAGCAGATGACGTTGCCAACATGACTTAATGTGTTCTGTGGCTCTTTGGGTACGTAACTGCGCAGTAGTGATTGCAGGCATTGGGGAAAAGATTCTAATGGTGTATTCACAGTGTAAGATACTGCTGCCTGGGAGTTTGCGTGTCCTCTGGCACCTCAGCTGGGGATGCCATAGCGCACTGGGCTTTGTGCTGTGGTTCTGGATAGGACACAGAGAGCTGGTGATGGCAGCTGTGGTCCTGCCCTCTCCCTTCCCTGAGACAGAACCGTGTAGTTGAGATACACCAGTTCGTGGAGGACAGGATGTTACTGTACAATGAGCAGCAAGGAATTTGTGTACTTCTAATATCTGGAAAGGTGCTTTCTGGCTAAAAGAGAATGATGTCCTGTCAGAAACCAGGCTATAAATCAAAGCTGAAATAGCAGCGGTCTGAGTAGTAAATCTCTCTATGCCCTCCCTAGGGGAAAGCCCAGCGAAAAATCAGTGCCATCCACATCCTTGATGTCTTGGTGCTGAACGGCAATGACGTTCGAAAGCAGCATTTCAACCAGAGGTATGTAGTGTCTGGAGAAGCTTGTTTCTTGTACATGAATAGGAGTGACTGGGAAACAGTGTTCACCCTAAAAGCAGAATGCTGAGCATAGGGAGACAAGTGCATTCATCTGAAACACTGCTGGGTGCAGTAAGGATGGACTGTGGATGAACCTGCTCTGAAGTGACGTGCGTGTAGCCTTTTTTCCAGCTGTATCCTCTCTGGAAGGAGGCAGGTCTAGCTTCTTGCTTAGTCTGGGGTGAGTCGGACACAGTCTGGGTAAACTGAGCATTCTGGGAATATGAATGAGCATAGCTGATAACTGGCTGCAGGAGAAGGAATGAGCCCCTCTGTTTCCTTAGGGGCATGATGTCTCTACCAATCCTGCTTTCCTGCTGATACATCAGTGCGTTCAGCAGCATGTGGGCTTGTAGAGAAGGCTATGGAGACCCATTCCTAATGGATAATAGCCAGTATCACTGGGCACTGAACTGGGATGACAGGGTGAAAAAAGTGTTGCTCAGTACCCATTTGGCTAGCAGTGGTGGCAGTCTGCATGTACTGAAGTGTCTAATCAGTTATTCTGCTGAAACTGTTACCTGCCTGCTGCGTCAAAGATCTTGCTAAATTGCTGGTTTTTCCTGATGTCTTCATTCAGGATTCAGCTGGCGGAGAAGTTTGTCAAAGCTGTTTCTAAGCCTAGCCGGCCAGATATGAACCCCATCCGGTGAGCGATGACTCTTCCCCTCAGCCTGGCGTGCTTTGGTTTCAGTGTGTTGGAGGATGAAGATAAGGAGCTGAAGGAGAGTTAAATTTCAAGCTGAAATTCGTAGTTCTGTTACGCTCAATGGAAAGAGGCTAAAAGCCCTTTTACTACCTAACATAAAAGGTTGATAGTGGAGCAGTTGTACCCTCCTTTCACATATCGGACAGTCATGTTTTCATCATAGGTGCACTGGCTGGTGCCAATTTCAAATATGTGCTACAGTAGGTCTAGCACCCAGTTAGCTCAATCATTGCAAAGACTTCTGCGTCCTTGTCTGCCCAAAGGGTCAGCAGCGGAACAGAAATGCTGGCTGTTAGTACATAAATGAAGTGCTGACCAGCATTTGTAATCTCCACATGGTTAGCCCAAGGAGAAGGCTGAAGTTATGATCTCAAGAAAGTTCCTGGCAAAGGCTTTCAGCTTTGGTTGCCTCCTGACCTTCTATTTCATAAATTCTGCTACGGTGAAGCATAAGAGCATCATTGTGCTGCGTATCAGACAGGTATTGTGGACAAAAAAGCTTCTGTTTCAGACACTTGAAGTGCTGTGATATTGTGAGAGAAGCTGGAGAAAGCTTGATGTCTTAATGATAGATAATGAGTGGATCTCAGTTAAACTCAAGACAATCAGACAATTGCAGTAACTGGAGGAGTGCAAAGCGCTGGGGAGGGCTGAAGGTGCGGCGAGAAGGAGGGCTGTACAAATGAGTTGTAGAGTGGTCCTTTGCTGCTCCTGTGAAAAGGTGTTCAGACTCTGCTGTTTGGAGCCTGGTGCGTGTAGCAGTTTGTTGGAAATGGGTGGTTGGGATGTCTGATCAGTGCTTTTGAAAGTTTCCAGTTGTCTTTCTGTGTCTTGGAACAACAAAGCAGTTTGACATAATGATAGAATGATGATTCCAAATCATCTTTACAGATTGTCAAAAAAAAAAAAAAAAAAAAAGC
>Ga0065711_1035550_pt1 | contig 22148 bp, 7 predicted proteins | sample Hoacrofraction12_FD_59098 | JGI IMG/M metagenome (GOLD analysis project Ga0065711, IMG submission 59098) | Hoatzin crop microbial communities from Cojedes, Venezuela - Epithelial fraction 12 v2 (version 2) | ecosystem: Host-associated > Birds > Digestive system > Esophagus > Crop | place... | reverse complement strand
TGAGCCAGCAGTGTACCCTGGCTGCCAAGAAGGCCAATGGGATCCTGGGGTGCATCAAGAAGAGTGTGGCCAGCAGGACGAGGGAGGTTCACCTTCCCCTCTACACTGCCCTAGTGAGGCCTCATCTGGAGTACTGTGTCCAGTTCTCGGCTCCCCAATTCAAGAAAGATGAAGAGCTACTGGAGAGAGTCCTGCGGAGGCCGACGAGGATGATGAGGGGACTGGAGAATCTCTCCTACGAGGAGAGGCTGAGGGAGCTGGGCTTGTTCAGCCTGAAGAAGAGAAGGTTGCGAGGGGACCTAATAAATGCTTACAAATATCTGAAGGGTGTGTGTCAGGAGGATGGGGCCAAACTCTTTTCAGTAGTGCCCAGCGACAGGACAAGGGGCGCAATGGGCACAAACTGAAGCATAGGAAGTTCCGTCTGAACATGAGGAAGACTTCTTCACTCTGAGGGTGATGGAGCCCTGGAACAGGCTGCCCAGAGAGGTTGTGGAGTCTCCTTCTCTGGAGATATTCAAGTGTGGAGTCCTGGTTGGACGAGAGAGGACATAGTCTGGTGTATTGAGCAACCCAGGCTTTGTCAGAGAGATAGACCTGGAAAGCAGCGAACGCGGAACCCTGCTGAGAGAGTAAAGTGGCGAACACGGAACACTGGTGCTGCAGGACTGCCGCATCACCGTTTCGTGATGCGTCACCACTTCCTGCCACAGCGCTGCATCCGGCCACGTCGCCGCTTCCTGCCACAGTGACGCTTTCTGCCACAGTGCTGCTTCGGCATCAAGAGATGAAGCTTTGCACCAATTGCAGCAGTTTTGACTAGATATATGGTTAAGAGTAACTAACGAATTAGAAGCCGTAATTGCTTTGGTATATATACCCTGTTTTGATGACTAATAAAGGAGAACGATCTTACTCATATTGGGAGCGTATCGTTACTGCCATTTTCCGAGTTCCCACTCCGACATACAAGACCCGCCTGGACAAGGTCCTCTGCAGCCTGCTGTAGGTGACCCTGCTTTGGCAGGAGGGTTGGACTAGAAAACCCACAGAGGTCCCTTCCAACCCCGAGCATTCTGTGATTCTGTGATTCTGTGATCCTGTGATTCTGTGAACCCAGGACAGTTATGATATAGCATTTAGTTGGATTACCTGCCTACCCAAAACTGATGGAAATACTGACTCAGATAGTCATGAGAATGCCAACATTTTGTGATTAGAGATTAATTTAGCCTAGGAACTGAGAGCTGTCCATTCAGCCACGTGGATACGGCAGTACTGTCCCAGAGCAATGGCAGTATGAGTAGGATCATAACGAAGAAAAATACATCTTGTATGCCAGCAAAATGAGCACTAACAGGGTAAAGGAAAATGTTTTAAAGGAAATGACAAGAGACAGGTTCTTTGTCAAATTAAAATCTCTGAACTTTCTGTAGGAGTATGACAGGAAGAATGTTTTATATTTTTATACTGCTTTCCTTTAGAACTGAAAAAAATTAAGATTTCTTAAAAAATTGGAATTTAATACACTCATTTTTTTGCACTATCACTGAAATTAATTAAGAGCTCATCATATGCAAAATCTCTTATCTTTTTTAAAATAGGAAATTGTTGAAAATCTCTGGTCTTGGCTGATCTAACAATAGGTGAATGTTTTTGAGTGCTTTTGATTTGTCAGCAAAAAAATTCCAAACACTCCTCCTCCCCCTGCCCCGCCCCGCCTTGAACATGCAAGGAAAAATTTGAGGTAAATCAGATGCATCAGCACTTATGGTCTGTCTTTCCATCCCTCAAAATATTAAAGGAGGTATGATCTTAAATTATTTATTACTGCAAAGCAGGCCTAGTAGGCAAATTCTATTATGACTCCCTGAAAGACAGCACATGGATTCAAATTTTGGATAAAATTCAGCCTTTATCTAAGATTCCAAAAATACATTATTTAAAGCTATCTAACCCCAAAATACCGATATGGATAGATCAAGATTTCTATTTGTTATTATATTGAGTTTAACAAAGGTGATAGCATACATGACTTGTAGTAAATTTGATTTCTGAAGTAAATTTTTGTTTGATCTTGCTCTCAACCCATTCAAATTTGCTTCTAAGAGTACTTGAATATTGTAGTTCTACACAACTTTTTTTGCAAAAACTGTTCTCACTTTTTTCTATTCCCATAACTATATTTCAGATAGAATAATGGTTCCAAGCAATTTCAACACCAAAATATCCTTATTACCCTTTCCTTATTTCTTCTGTGTATTTCATCAGAATTTGAATTTGCTATTCCACAGATGTTCTCACATATGAAATAGTCCTGGGTGAAATCTTTTGTTATGCTTTGCTATGCTTAAAAGAATTTTGACAACAAAGCTGGAATTCAATTTCTGGAAATAACTGTATGAATGTTCCTAACTCCTTATAAATATTTATGAAAGCACAATTCTCAGTAGATATTTAAAATATTTGTAAATATTTTATACTATTTGCTTACTGTAATTATGAGTAATTTACTTCTTTCTTTCACTCTCTTTCTTTTTTATTTCTCTTTCTCCCATACACCCTTTTGCGATGTCAGACTCTCACAACACACACATACAAAGCCAAAACAAAGCAAAAGAAAATTAGTATAAATTTAACTTTAGACATTAATGAAATACTACTGCTTTAAATTCTGCCTTCACTGGTCTAAACTTAATAATTTTTTAAAACTTGTAGTGCACGTACAATACATATACAACTTTCATATGTGCTGTGTATTTTTTTAAGCTTTTTTTAAAACTGGTTTTCAAAACATTTTCTATACAAAAAGTGAAGTTGTTCAATGGTATGAAAAAATTATCTTGTAATTAATATGCTGAGAGATTGATGGCAAAGTTCTCACTGAAAGCCCTAATTATTGCAGTGGTTCAAGAAAAAAAAATCTGTGACTTCTTCCTCAGAAACTGAATGGTCAGAAATTTTACTGACAATACAGCAGTACACATCATCTGGTCTTTCAAGCATAAGTCACTGTAGCCACTGTTGATTTCATTTAGTTTAAAAATAAAAGATTTAGATTGTCACTTCTGCCTTTTTTCCAACACATTTACTGAAGTCAGGGAAGTGATAAAAATCTAAGACATGATGTTAGCTGGATCAATTTAGATTTGTTAGTTTGAAAAAGCACAATGATTATCATCATATTGGTTCTTTTTCATTCTAGCTTAATTTTCTTATTACTTGTGCTAAAGCAAAATATCAACCTTAATGAATTTTATTTACATACTAATGAAATTGAGGAAATAAGCTCCTTCTAATAATCTTTGGGTAACTAATAAACCTAGCAGCTTTTACATTTTTTATGTCTGTTTTTTTATTGTAATTTTAGCATTAGATTATGCAGGTCAAACTCTTTCTTAAAAAAAAAAAGAAAATTGCTGAAAATAGACATTGTTATTGTATGAGAAAGGTTTTTTTTCTTTAACTATTTCCTCCATGTTTTCTTTATCTACCGATAGGTAGAAGTCATTTATCCATTTTGACCTACTTAGTGTAAGTTCTCAAAAAGTGATTAAACTATAGAGTTTTATACAAAAAAACCTTGAGTTTACAGTATAATATTGAATAAACCATCCTTTAAATGCTGTTTCTACTAAAAAATGCGCAATAAGGTGTATTTGCTATTCAGTGAAATGTTAGGGTAAAGATTAATGAAAAAGAAGGACCATATACACAAAGTAGATCTGGTAGCTGTTAACACGTTCAAATTTCTAGGCCACTTCTGAAAATCTGGCAATGTAAACTGACAGCATAATTAAAATACATGGGTTTCTTCCTACTTCAGGCAAAGAGAAAGCTCTAAGCCAGATTTTTTTTGCTACTTCACAACTTCTGTATTAAACTTTCTTCTGCTGTATTCCAATCAAGTAATTGTGTGAGAATATGGGGTGAGGCAATTACAGCCAAATCCCTGTCCAGCTCATTTAGCTCCCCAAAGGTTCTTCCATGGGTATGTGTACTCTTGTGGAGTAACTGTCTTCCAAATTTTTCACCTGTAAAGTTGCAAAAGTTCATTAATACAAAAGAAGGCCCGCATTCTTGGGTATAATACTTCACTGTCATATTAATAAATCTTTTCCAGTGGGATTGGGATGGTGAATGGGAGACCTTTGTCTATCTACAACCATCGTGAAATACTGATCCCACTGCAGACAAAACCAGAAGACCCTGACCTCAGCAACGACATAACCTTCTCCCTGTCTGGCAGATGGCTCTTCCACAGATCATGGTTGGGAGATAATATGTAAAGAACCTTTCTGTATTTGCAGATGGAGTAAACCATCTGTAGTGCCAAACTTCAGCTGACTATTCATCACGAAAATTATTGGCAAACTGTGGACAGACACACATCCTTGATGGCCCAGGTTAGATATTGATACTTACAGTTCCTATCACTGGTCCTAGTAGGCATGCTCTGCATACCGGCCATTTTTTCCCTTCTTTTAGGATTCCTCATTTCTCCGTATAAAGAAGTGTGTATTACTTATCCCATGCAAAAAAACAAAAAACACACTTCTTTATAGGGAGAAATGAGGCATCACACTTTCCTTTGGACCAAGTACCTACTCTTAAGACATACAAATCCTTAAATGCTTCTGTCCCCACCTGGCTTTTTCAAACCTTTTGCAGATCTAGGAGCATAGCCAGGGTGTTCTTTGTTTCTTCTCTTGATTGTTTTTGGGGTTTGGGTTTTTTTTTCCTCGTGTAGAAAGATGCATACAAAAAAAGCACCGCCTCTAAACATTTTTTGTATCACCAACTCACGGTGGTGGAACCAGCAGAGAAAAACAACCTAGTTTTTCAACAAGCCTTTTGGGATCCAGAATTTTACACCACAGCTCAGTGGTAAAGTATATAGCTATATGGACAGTAAGAACTCCTTTCTTCTGTTTTTATATACAAACGCTTCATTACTTCTTTCTGCTAGAGAACATGCTAATGGTGAATTGCTAATTAAGGTCAACTCCCAGATTAATTTCAGAGTCACAGCTTTGTAGGATGCAGCTCCTGCTTGATAAGTATGACCTCCTTTCTTTCTTCTAAACACTTTATAACTCACATTGCTAAAACACATCTTTCAATAGGTAAATTGATTACCATATCTCTGCATAATTGCTTTGCCATGATTATTCACTATTTCACCAATCTTCATGTCATTTATGCATTTCATCACAAATGATTTGTGTTTACTTGTACAGAACCAACAAAAGTATTGAACAGATTTGGCCTTAGAATTTCCTCTGAACTTCTGTGGAAACACCTTTGTACAGTAATGATAAACGCTTTTTGAGATCAAATAGCTAGATGTTCATCCATTTAATTTGGACTCTGTTGATACTGTGCTACTATTAGAAAGTCACGGAACATTAGGCCAGAAGTCAAATTCCACATATATTAAATCTCTGCTCTTATGTCTACTAATTAAAACACAGTTTTATAAGACCTATTTTTCATTGGTGACTGCTATTACAGTTTGGTATTTTTACTTAATTCTTGTCACTTGACTCTTCTGACTACTTTTCCATTATTGCAAGCAGAGCTGATGTCAGAGTAACCACTTTAGCTGTTAGCAGAAGTACACATGGGCTTTGCTTGAGTACTGAATATTTGTAAAGCTCCAGGAAAACAATGCACTAACAATAATTAAAAGTTTGAAGAACATTTAACAAGTTATTCCTACATGTTATCATTTTTCTTAGCTGCTAATAAACTGATAATACTTTTTTTTCATAATGTAGTTCAACCACATTATCCTTTTCCTTTACAGAGAGCTGAAACATAATGGCAATTACCTATTTTACTAAACTGTCTCTGCTGTCACCATTTGATTATGTCTTCATTTAAACTCCACACTGTATCTTTCTTTTTAAACTACAACATCCTCTCCTCAATCCCTTTAACTTTCCCTATTACTTTTCTACATTAAGTAACCACAAAGCTATATGATTAAAGAATTTTTTCCCCCTTCAGTACAACTTTCCACATTCCTGATAAATTTCCTGCTAATTTCTACATTTTCTTTGCCAATTAAAGCAGTGTAGGTTTAAATGTATATTTATTTCTTTACTGATGAATGACAACAATTTGACTTCTAAGTGATCTGTGTAAAAACACTGTGCTTCTTCCTGTCTAGATTGTGTTCAATTTTCCTGAATTTTGGCATTTTGAGAACCAAGTACGTTATTGAACTAGGACCGTAATCTACTTGTCTAAATTGAATGTTAGAAGGTCACATTCACTCCCAAACACTAACTTTGGCTGAGTTAATGATTTGGTTTCATTCAAAGTAGAGAATTATCTATATTAAAGGCAAATCCATTTACAATTATCAGATAATTTATTTGGAAATTGTAATGATGTGTTCACCGCTTCCATGAAATCACTGACAACATAGCAATCCAAGTCATGTTCTCTTAAGAATAGACATTTTTCCCTGTTGATATAGTTTAACAGTCATTTCTTGTGTGACTAAACCCATTTGCTTATAACCATGTACGTATAATGAGTTTGTTCCACCCAAATAAAACTTTCATGTATATACACCTACAAATATAGTCAGGTTTTCTCTTGAAAATTCACAGAAAACAGTCAAATACTGATTAAGTACAGAAAAGGTATTCTTTGCTCTATAGTGAGTACTGAGTCTCTACTTTCACTGAAGAAAAAAAAAAAAGTTATGACTAATTTATTTCAGATTAATCTATAGAAGACTGAAGAAATTTTTTCTCTCACCTCATCTACACAATTCCATAGAATTATGTCTGAAAGAACCAAAAGGTATCTAAGCAAACAGTCTGATCACAAGTCACTAAACCAAGAAAACATTTGAGCACGACAAATGAGTAAGACATTCAAATCTGTGTTGTGTTGAGCACTATGAACCTGAGGTATATGGAATGAGAAGGCAGAGAGCTAGCAATCCTCTAATTAGGCAAACTGCTGCTTTGTATCTACAGACATAAAGCTGTGAGTATTTCTAATGTGTGCACACGCTACAGGGCAATGTGAAGGATATAATAAATACTAAAAATGCATGCTAACATGGTACAAACAACTTCATAGCACATGAAAAGGGCCAAACGGAAAAAGTTTTTAAATTTTTGGGAAAACCAATATACTCTTTGACGAGAACTTGTGTGTTAGTTACGATTCTAAGAGTGCATATTACTTCAACTTAAGGCAAGTACTTCCCCAATGTATAATTTTCTTTATTATAACAGTTTCATTCAAAACAGAACTTCATGCTTATCAAATTTGTACACCACAATAATAGAACAGACTGGGATATTCCTTCTTCACTATAGAGTTTCTATTTATCAGTACATAGCAAATGTTCCAGAAAATCACAAAGATTCAAGAATGGAAATGCTTTTGGCAAGGCAAACTATTCTGAAGATTCAATTTACATACTTCTCAATTAAAAACATTGATATAATATTTAATAATTAAATACGTGAGTGGAACTGAATGTATTTCAGTGGCTCCAAATAACCAGCATAGTTCTCATTGTCTGTATTAATGCTGAATTATTAAGATCAGCTTGTGACTCAAGACACAGTACTTCAGTGAGGTCTCCCAAGACTGCAATTTTGAATCAGTTTCTTTCATGCTTCCTCATGGGCAATAATTAAATAGCAGTCATTGTCCATAAAAGCTTCTTCTTCCATAAGCCTGTATTGCAGCTCGAGCCACTGTGTGCTCGTGTTGTCAGTAGGTTTACCAATGGGTTGGAAGTTGAGCTTCATAACTTCCTTGAACAAATGGGATTCTGTTAACCAGTAACACCATATTGCCACGTTTTAATAAAATCCTTCCTAAAAAAAAATTATTCCTCCTCAGCACTAGCACTGTGATGTTAAGACCAAGAACTTATGTGGTACGCCAGGGAAAGAAAGAAAAATTACCTTCAGTACATTATTGACAGGAATGACTGAGCTTCTGGATATTTGCCTAATGAGGCTGATGACTGGGATTTCTTGGTATTTCAAAGTTAATTTTTATCTTTTTAATGCTCAATGTACTTACATGTATTTTTAACACTACTTTTGAACATAATTCTATGTTACAAATAGGCCACAAACACAGCACAGAGTCTAATGTGGTATGTCTTGACAGTACAAACTCATTTTTTTGGACAGATTTTATATAATCTAACAGATACTGTCACAAAGCTTCAGAATAGATGTCCTTCACACAGAAAGGATATTTAGACAATGCATTTCCTTTAGGAACAGAAAACTTATTTACAGTAATTAAAAGAAATTCATCATTTTTACTTCCTACAGTATCCTTAAAACAAAAGATTTGAGTTACCACTAAACTTCAGCTAAAATGGGTAATCTCCACATATTCTGACATATATACCCAAGTTTTCAAATGCTTTAGCTACATGTCAGAAAAAGCAAAAATAACAATGCTATCAAAGTTTAATGCATTTAACAAAAGAAAATGTTCCATAATTGACCAAATACACGGAAAATGTATGTTTAATTATTAAATCAAAGAAAAATAGAAATAATACAGAGCTTTCAGAAGATTTATCTAGAGGTATAACATAAATAATAACCTAACACACAAGTTTCCTTCACTTCAGTAAAAATTTGGACCATATGCTAGTTACGAATTTTGCTACAGTGTCAGTGAATAAGCATAATAAAATACTAGGCTCAGTGAAGAAATAACATTACAATAATAAGATTTCAAACTGCAAGGGAAAAGAGAAAACAGTTTCTCAAAAATATTTCCTGAATATCTGTTCCTGTATTTCCAAATGGAATCTGGATTTACCCTTATTTCCTTAGAGAATGATGTACAATGATACTCATTTATTTGCACTTTTTCTATTTATCCTCTAAGAAAAAAGAGATTATTTACATTATTATTGTCTTGTTAAGAAACAAAATTAATTTAAATTTTGTTTTAGGAGTGGGCACTAATATACTTCCAAAGCTATCTACATTTTATGCTGGAAAATCACAGGAAGATCTTGGTTTCACTCAGGATGAATCCCTTATATTAAAATTAGTAAAATGTTCAACAGTGTCTGAACATAAAATTTTACTATGAAAAATTTAGTGTATGTGGCAAAGTGAATTCTTTGTGACTGTTTCACCTTCCCATTCTCCTTAAAATAACAAACATAACTCTCTCCAGCCCCAGTAGCCCAGAATATGCTCACTATGTATCATTTCAACATTGTGCACAGGTACAAAAATGCTTAAAAATACTTATTAAAAAAATAGCATCAGTCAACATACAAAATACACTCACCCTCTCTTCGATTAAGCCTTGCAAATCCAGGGCTGTGACTGCTAGACAGCTCTGATGAACTGCTGAATGATGACTGAGGCAAAGCAGACACCAACTGATCATCACAATTATCTGCCAGTGAAAAAAAACACGTTCAGGTTAATACAAGGAACACCACTTGCTCCAACTGTAACCAAAGAGAACACAGGAAAAACACCTGAATCAACCTTGTATCTGAGAGCAGCACATCTCTGAATATTACCTGTTGCTGTACTACATGTAAAAGCACTAGTACCGAGGCAGTACTTTTTTTTTTTTCTTTTTTTTTAACCCGATATGTCATGACACTACTAGGGTATAATTATTGTGTTCTTCAACTGTCTGTACTTACCCACTTCTAAACTAAATTCCAAGATCATACTGATAAATGGTTCGCAGCTCACCCACTATCATTTACATGGGTAGCAAGTGGCTCCTTCTATTCCTCGTTATACCATGAAGCTACAACATCAGCACATGCTCTTCATTTTCTTTAGACCTGATGCCACCACAGGTGTGTGCAATCATATTTGTTATGCAAACATATTAAATACAGGTATTTCTTAAATACCACCACTGCCCGCTGGAACTAAATGAAATAATAAATAACATTTATAAGTATAACAAAATAGAAAATCTTTTGCTTTGCCAATGGTATATGCGTTTGGTAAAGACACAGCACAAAATCATTACCACACAGTTATTAGTATGCAAGTCCTAACATTATACAGAAAGAAACCTGAGTGTTTCAGAAAAAGCAGACTTAACTGCAGTTCGCAATCAATGCTGCATAAGCAAGGAAATGCTGATCAATACTTGGGATGTTAAATGCCTCTCCAGCTCAATTACTGTACAGGGCATGTGTTCATTCTACATTTAAATTTGAGAAATATAAATTGAGAATCAATATCTGTTCTAGTTTTAGCTGAAAGAAGACTGACTTTAAAACACCAGAAGAAGTGTAAGCAAATCTCTCCCTAGCTATACTATACTGGCATCTGTTGTTTACAAAATAAGAGGAAATTACATAATCTATTAGTGTTTATGAAATGGGTCTTTTAAGGACAAACAAATTCTCTGAATGCAACTGATAAGTGACAAGTCACAGGTGAGTCCTTCTTCTTCTAACCCTTCTATTTGTCTACTAGATTTCCACTATCAAAATCATGAATACTAATTAACACAAAATCTTTTCCTGACTCGGTGATAGCTAAGCATTTCTGTTGAATAACTAGGGATATTTCTAATTAGCAGACAGACTTTTGTATGAATGTGTTAAGCAGATTTTTTGATCACCTTCAAAAAAAATTTTGTTTTAAAGTTGATTCATTTGATTCTTTAAGAAAAACTCCTCCTAAAGAGAAGGCTTGATACTGACCATGACTGCTACATTTAGAAGTTCTCTCAAATCCCACAAATAATATCCAGTCACTACAAAACAAGATGATACCTTAATTGCTCTTCATAAGCTTATGTATATCGTATTTCTGCCAAATTCAGTGTACCTCACTCAGGTGAAAGGAACCAATAAAATTATTATTTACTTTCAAAAGTTTATTTCCTGCTCTATCCTTCTATAATACAATCGGCAAAATTTTATAACTTCTTCTTGTCTAACCGCAAGCTCATTTTTCATTTCTTTATCCACAGATTAGACTCCTAACGGTGAAAGAGGCTGTGTTACCTGGGACAAATTGTCCAACTGGTAAGCACAGAAGAAGAAAAATAAATGAAGGAAAACAAGATTTCATCTTCTAAGTAAATGTATTGCACTGGTAACTCTGAGAAAATGATCTCATTAGTGAAAGATTTCTTTACAGTCCAGAAAATAAAAAGAACTTGTTAGTCATAAGCTACTTACAGTGCTGATACAAGGGAGCACAAGTGCCAATGATCCTTTTTCTGCTGTCAAAGCCTACACTGTAAGCCTAGATATCAAAACAAAAATTATAAGAAGTGAATAGAAAGGCATTTTCCCCAGACCTATGTATGTGATCTAGAATCACAGAATTACAGAATAGATCTGGACTTTTAAAGCTCATCTAGTCCAACCTCCCTGCAATGAGCAGGGACATCTTCACCTAGATCAGGTTGCTCAGAGCCCCTTCAACCTGGCCTTGAATGTTTCCAGGAATGGGGTATCTACCACCCCTCTGGGCAACCCGTTCTAGTGTTTCACCACCCTCGCTGTAAGAAATCTCCTTGTTTTATCTACTCTGAATCTACCCTCTTTTAGTTCAAAATCTTTGCCTTTTGTCCTATTGCTAGATGTCCCCATCTTTCTTTTAAGCCCCCTTTAAGTACTTCAAGGCCACAATAAGTTCTCCCTGGAGCTTTCTCTTCTCCAGGCTGAGCAGGCTCAACTCTCTCAGCCTGTCCTCACAGGAGAGGTGCTCCAGTCCTCTGATCATTTTTGTGGCCCTCCTCTGGACCTGCTCCAAGAGGTCCATATCCTTCCTGTGCTGAGGACTCTAGAGCTGGACGCAGTAAGCAGTCTCATCACTTTCATATGCCTTTTATTTTCAACTTTGTTCTTCTGGTGAAAGCTGGAATGTGTTACAAAATGAATCACCAGGAATAAGACCATGTGATTAATTCTTATAAGCACTAGCAGATAAACAACAGCAGATACACTATTTTTACTACATCCCTGGGTCTGTTTAAGTCTTCACAATTTTTTAAATCAAAGGGAAAATAAAAACATTTTCACTGGATGAATGAGACAGCTGCCTTTGTATTATTTGCTTCTGCTGACTACACTTGCCACCTTCCTCCTAAAAAAGTTAGAAAGTACAAGTTAGAAAGGAACCGATGGTACTGCATTCTTCTGCCTAGATGGTCTAATACACATATCCTGTGAAACCCATATATTGCTTTCAGGTATTCCCAGAAGAACTAATGGAGAAAGTAAATATAATTTATGCTATAATAATTTATGTCATTCCCAATTTATAATAGAAAGGTACATAAACAGTTGAATATACACAAGATTTTATTCAAAATCCAACAGTGCAAAACATTTTTTTTGCCCACTATAATGGTTAAAGAGAAATGAGCAATGTATCACAAATAGATCTACTTTGAATAATTATACATTTATTTTACAACAGCTGCTATGCTCTATTTTGGGAAAATAACTTAGTATCATATTGCTTTGCACACGTTGATTAAAACACGTTCTTACTGCAGCTTACAGTGTGCAATGTAAATCAAAATTTAGTAAGAATTCCAGAATTAAACCCAGAACACTTTTGGGAAATTGGGGGGAACGAGATGGTCAGTATCGGCTTTTTTCTCACATTTAATAAAATCAGATGATAATATAATCTGTATGGCATGACAATTCTATATGACTTCACCTACAGTGGAAGACATGCAACACAATGAAACACTATTTGAATTCAGTGTTTTCCCACATGCTACTGGTCAGCTCTTCATTTCTCTTGGACATCCTTCCTCTGTACAGCAGAATAGATCTCACTGCTGAAGGCAATCTAGGGCATTCTTGGGATATTTCACACAGGTCCTCCAAGCTAACTGAACACTTATGTAGTTTATTCCAGTATGAGTTTTAAACCAAAGAATTTTAGTTAAAAGCTATGCATCCAGTAGCTTTTGTGATTTTTGCGAGAAATCTTTTGTTTTTTATACAACAGCTGAGGACACCAAAAATGTAAACAAACCATAGGTTTCTTTAATATGCAGAAAAATATGGTATCATACAAGGCTTTCTGAAGGAAAGAATATGTATTTAATTGTATGAGGCTCATGTGGAGACCTTTAGGCAAATAAAATCAAGCTCAGGCCTACAGAGTCATTGTACAATAACTGTACAATGAGAAGAGTGAGGAATAATTATGAGATGCTAGTGTTGGTTAATGCAGTATACTGACATGAGCTTAGCAGCTGCTACTTAAAAAACAATGTCTGAAACGAGTAGTACTCAATAGGACAGAAAGACAATGCTGGAAACAAGAGGTGAAAAGCTGAAATGCAACTAGTGAAAAAAAAGCAAGAAAGTGAAAATGGGGGGAAGGATATATAAACAAAAAGCTACTACCTGTTTCATCACCAAATGAAAAAATATATTCAAGTTAGATAATGCATGCCTTTCCATATACCATAATTCCAGTGCAGATTTAATCAAATTTATAAAGAAATGAGACTTTTTATATGAACAAAACTGCAAGTGTTGCATGTACAAAGTATGCCTATCATTTCTCTTCCAGGATCAAACACTATCTCATTATGCAAATTCAGAGTAAATCAAGAAATTATTCATACAGTGGTACCATAATTTACACAGATCATGCCATATGATCCACAACAGATGGAGTTCAAATAAGATATCATGTAGTAAAGTAGTTACCACAGTTACGTTTATAACACTATGGTTGATCAAATAAATAGTGTGTTTTCGACCAAAGCTGCAGCTTGCTAAAATAAAAATAAAACTAGTAATAAAAATTGTAGAATAGTGGGACAACCGGAGATTTATTTCTTCAGGATGCGTACATGCATATATTCATTTCCATGTAGTGAAAAAACACAATGTCATTTGCAGGCACAAATATTTTTTCTTTTGCAGCATCAAGAATATATGGCACTGAGTGTAGTTTGATTGTAACAGTCAGGCTGCTGTTTGTCATCTAAATTTTCAGCTTGGTCCATAATACAGACTTACAGGTTTTCACACATTTCAATCTGAGTGCAAATTTACTTTGAATAAGCAAATGTCAGAGTCCAGTGCTTAGTTACTACAACTTGACATACAGTAAGGATTCTGTTCATAATTATCTAAAAAGTACATGTATTACATTGAGCTATTCACTTTATTCAAGACATATCTTAATTCAAATCAAAACATCCCAAAACAAGAACATACACAAAGTAACACATTACAATTTCACGAAATTAATTCCAACTGTTACATTGCTGTAGACAATATTTTCCTTAAATTTAAGTTTACTCATAAACCTTCTTAACAAACAAGAACTAGCAAACTCTTAATAAACTATTGAACTTCTGATAAAGCAGGACACAGGTAGCAAAGAAGGCAAAAAGATTATAGTGATTGACTTCCCTAGAAAACTATTAAATTCTTCAGCTTTATCAAGGACTCAAAGAAAATGCTCAGTTCCTAATCAGCAGAGTAACTAACATTTTATCATTAACAAAAAAAAATATGTTCCTGTAAGCCACATGAAAACAAAAAAAACCTTCCACTAAAAAAAACAAATCAAAGAAAATTTAGCAATCTTTCCTCAGTTAGGGAAAACTAAACACCCAGTCATCAGACAGGTAGACTAGCTAGGGACAGTTGAAAATTCAGTCTTAGCAGAACAGAATAGAAGAAATAATAACTCTGAGTGTCTCTAAGAAGTTTATTTATGTTCGTCTTACCATGCAGTGCTTATGTAGGATCAACTTTGCTGCCATTAATACATAGACATTTGAATAAATGAATACCTGTGATCAAAAACTAAATGAAATGGATTGAGGCACTTAAAAATAAGGGACATGTCATATTGTATCAACAGGATTAGTCCTTGCTAAAACCTCAAAAAAGATGCCACAAAAACTTCCATCCAATAGGTATTTATTAAATCTATGATTCAGTCATGTGGACTTCAAAGAGTTCCTTTTGCTATTATTATGATCAAATATCCTCAAGCCCATCTACTGTTTCCAACAAAAGATATTTAATTTTCCCTAGGAGTGAGCACATATCTCACTTTACTCAATAGGATCTTTAAATATGTTAATTGTGGTAATTTAGTCTTCGGTCCATGTGCAGGCTTGTAATTAGTTTCAAAATACTCACTGAATTTAATGAGATTCATGTGACACAGATAAAAAGACATGTGCCCCTCTCCTTCTTTTGCTGAGAGGTATTGACCATTGTGTTGACCCTGATTACGGTGAACTCTTCCTCAGTGAGGATAAGAATGATGAGGAGAAGTCAAGTTGATAGATTTAGAGACAGTTAGATCAGCTTAGTTTCAGGCCTTCTAGCTACACAATATACTATGTCACTTAACATGAAAACAGACCATGGTTGCTGCTGCTGCTGCTGTATGCTTCCTCTTGTATTTGTTTCCTGACCAGGGATAAGCTATTTTTGTTCAGAGTGCTGATTTTTTTTGTTGTTTGTTTGGGTTTTGCGTTTTTGGTTTTTTTGGTTAAACTTAAGTTTTCATCAATAAATTTCAGCTGTTTCTTGGAAGCAGGTGGAGGGAGGAGGAGGTGAAGTGGCTGCTCAAGATGAAAAAAGAAAATTCTTTAGGCTTTTGTAACAGTTATTCTGTAAATTTAAGGAATGATTTATCAAGGAGATAATCTTCGTGGTAGGGCTGATTCCTTTCGTGAACTTGAAACCAAAGCTTAATTTTCTGATAAAATTGTTAGCATCTGCAGACTGTGGTTCACACAAATTCAGCACAGAATTCTGACACTTAGCAGTCAATTGTTCCTAATATACTATTTACATCAGCACATGATGTTCACCTTAACAAATAATTTACAATGCCACATTTCCTTACTTTCAAGGAGCCATTCCCATTTCACAACTGCAATTATTTCATGCCAGAGAGGGATCAAGAACAGGAAATGAGTACAAAAAGTCAAATTTCCTCTGTGCTCACTGACCACGTTGTTGTTGTCCGAGGGCACAAAAGTCTTTTTGTGACTGAACACAGAAAACTTAAAAGCCAGATCAGAAAGAAAAAGACTGTAGTTAGATAGATCAGACTTTAGATAAAGTATTCGAAGAGATAAAAAATTCTATTTGCAAACACAGGCACCTGCAAAGATTCACACCTTGCAACAAACCTTCAGTAGCTGACATGGTTCTTATAGCTGAAATTATTATTTCCTTAGGTTTTTATTTATTTATTTTTACTTTTTATTTTTATCTGACTTCATGAACTGCTTTTGTTCCATTGTTAGGAAAAAGGAGCATGAAAATCACAGGGAACTCTTCCAATTAGATTTAACAAAGTGAAATCAAGGACTTCCTTGTTCTTAGTATTCAGAAATCAGCGAAGAGTCAACAACTCGTCTTAATGGACATTAAAGACATATTGATAATAACTGAGTTAACTCACTCCTGATTCTGTTGGTCTTCTCTAGAAATCTTCAGTCTATAGTCCAGTGCAAGTGAAGTGCTGTCACTAAAACTTAACTCCTATTACCTCATGCACTTTGAAACCAAAAAAAGTCCTTATATGAAGTCCCATGATTATGGGAGTAAGTCTGTATTTTTTTATAGATTCCAATTATATTTTATGTGTGTGAAATCAGTGGTGAAAGAGTATATGATTCAATAAAACATTAGAGAAGGACAAATTAGAACTGAGAGGTGATGAGACAAATGTGTCTATTCCTGTTAGGCTCTTCTTACTCACTTTAAAGACATACAGCAAAATATGTTAATTAACCAAATACGCTGCAGTAATGCTTTTAGATCAGTTTATTCAAGGTGTACCCTATAGCAAATCGAGGAAGTAGAAGGATATACATTCTACTAGATCGGCAAGTATTTGTCTATTTTGATTTAAAGACATATTTCTTATCAAACAAGAGTGTGAAATGGCAAGATTAAGTAGAAAACATTCTAAAACATCAGCAGAATCTGAAATTTGTGGGATCTAGTGGGCCCTTGTTTAGTTGTATAAACTCAAATTAGTATTGTTTACTTAATATTTCTACTATTAAAAGATCTTTGATTGTGTTTTTTGCCATTGAGTTTTGGTAGTGATCTTGGCAACACAAAATACAAATTGCAAAAGTTTTTAATACTAAAAGGTATTAATTTATTAAACGTTCATAAGAATGATATGAAGAGTAAAAAATTCAGTAAGTTTAATGGGTTCATTCTGTGAAAAACAGTGAAAGTCTGATGTAATTTTTAACATAACCTGAAATTATATTAAGCATGTGTGGTAGTAAAATTGCAAGATTTTCAGAGACAACAAAAGAGAATTTATATATAAGGGAACTCAAAAAAGTTACTTACAATTTAGAACTAAAATATTTCATACTGATCAAGAACAGATAAGTTTTATTATCAGCATTTTTTCCCCGTGTACGTGTGCAATATTTGAAAACTAATTCTGTAACAGCATGAAATGTCTCCCTCATGAAATATGCCTTAAATTGTGCTATCTCACAATTTTTTGAAAAAATTTGAATATTTCATTATATATTTAATTTTTTTTTCAGCTGGAATAACATAAAGAGAATTTAGTAAAATTTTACTTGAGATCAATAAAAGCATCATTAAACGAAGTCAGAGAATATCAAATATCTTACTACCAGAAATACGTACAAATCATTTTTCCTTCTCCTAAACTAAACCAAATGGAGACAGAATTCAGACAGAAGGGAGAAAATATTGTTTTTGTTTGTTCCAATGGTAATTTTAACTTTGTTTGTATTAAATTGAACTTTGCTCAAAGGTAAAGGTTTTCCATTGGATTACATTTCACCCAAGAAACAAATTTCCTGTACTTAAAGTTAGAAAAGAAAAGAACACCTCTCTTTTTATTCAAGGCAAAATTTATACCAAAGTGTTTCAGAGAGAAATAAACAACATAATTCAGTGCCTAAAACAAATTAAAAAAAGTCAGCCCAGGATTCTGGCAATTAAATTAACAGAAGCAAAGTTATATTCAACCAAATTTCATCAACTGTCACTGAGACAGCCATCTTTATAATCGTATTACACAAAGCAATCTTAAAAAGCTCTTCATGTTTGGAAAGATACTACCCACCCTAACAAAAATACAAATAAAAAGAGAAATACACAAATGTTTTTTTTTTCAAAACTATTTTTTTTAAACTCAATTTTCTCGAGATCAAAGGAAATTACATTTGTAAGATTAATCTTAGAACCAAAAATTTATGAACTGTCTTTTCCTGGATGTTAATCACTTTATGCAGTCTCATTAGGGAGACCTTTACAAATGTGTAGCATTTGTCTGAGTCTGCAAGATTCCGCCCACAGCCGAAACGCTGCAACACTGAATCCCCTCGACTTCACTTTCTGCTCCAGTCCTATAGCTATGCTCTGTCACTGATTCCCAGACAAATCTTTAATGCAACAAATATGATATTATATATAATTCCACATGTATATATAATACTATCTATTTAATAAAACTAACTATCAAGTCACTTACTGGAAACATGTTATTAATGCCCTTCCTTATACACAGATCTGGTTATCTGTTAAGAGATAACATGCTTGCAGGACACTCTACTTGCTGTTAAACAGAGTGGGGTGAAGGAGAGGGAATGGTGTTTAGGGGAAAATGATTCTAGGTAAGAATGTCTAAACTGTAAAAGTCTCTTGATGTTACTACTTTTACCAATATTTACTTTTGCATCACTATACTGGCATAGCAAAATAATTCCTTGCAAGAGAAATGTAAGCGTTCACAAGTAACTCCCTGTACACAAGCCCCTGAAACACAATTTTTGACTATGAGATGACTGCAGCTGGGTCACTCTGCATCACACTGGATTTGAGACAATCGCTGTCAGGCATTACATCTCAGCTAAAGCAAGATAATTTTTAAAGCATCTCTGACAACATCACTTGCAGTTGTTTAGTAAGACTTTAACAACTCTGATTATCTTTCCAACTGCAAAGCACTTGCTTTCCATTTCCAAAGCTGAGGCTTCAGAGGAAGGAACAATATCAAAACCCTTTTGTCATGTGTCACAGAGATATAATTTAGGACCAGTTATTTTGGATGAAAGATAAAAAACATGAGGGCAGCTCCAAAGTGAAGCAACACTAGGCAGAGCGCTAGTGACTTCTGTTGATGCTCTTGTCAAGACAGTATTCTGGCCCCGACCACCACCTCCAAAGGTACAGTGCTAGCCATGTTCTGCTTGAAAGCATCTGGCACAAGCAGTTAAAACTCAAGAGCTCTGAGAATGCTGAGAGCAGTATGGATAAAATCCATGTTATGATGCTGTGGGAAAAGAAGAAACAAGAAAGAGCATACACTTATTAATTTTAGGACTAAAAGGATCAATATCAAATTGACTTCACTTACACACTATAAAAATTGTCCCAGAAACAGAACAGAAAGCCAATAATTCATACATACACACACACACACAGTTCAACTGTATTTTACAGTGTTGTAAATTCACCTTTTTCTTCATAATTTTATAAATTTAAAAATCAATACTGCCAGGAAATAATGTATTTTTTTTAAAAGACATGATTTCAAAGATAAGATATTAAGTCTAGCTTCAGTTGTAAGCCTTTGTATCTTGTTATCTTGTCTCCATATTAAGGAAAAATCTTTCTTCACTATCGGTTATATTATTTCAAGTGCAGGTTTATACAGGTGGTGATCACGTCACCTCTCCAATTCTTTAGTAAGACAAATTCCTTTAGTCTTATTCTGTGAGCCTTATTTTCCAGTCCCTGCATCACTTTGCAGGCTTACTTTGAACAGCAGTGTTTGCATATCTTTCTTGAAGGGAAGCTATACCAACTCAGAAATCGGTAGGAAAAGTCAGTGCTGTGCACTGAATGCAAACTAATTCCCACCTCCTACTCATTATTCAAATGTTCAATTACTGTCATATACTGTATTTGTCTAACATTTGCCCATGGTATTACACAGGTCTCATTCTGAAGAAGTTTTCCATAGTGACCTTCTAAGCATCTCTTAGGTTAGTACTTCTTGGGATACTTTCCCATATAATGGACATAACCTGATTTGGTAGTTCCCAAATGTACACCCATACTACCAAATCTACATTTATTTCAATAATAAACATTGTGGGTTGTGTCAAGCAATACATCCCACATGATTAAGGGTTATGGAAGGATACAATATTAGAAGTGCTTTTATTATAGATTTCTAATTAATACATCATTTACTCCTTCAGATTATTAGTGACAGTTTTAAGTTCGATTGATCTGAATACTAAAGCCCACCCTGAAGTCCGGTACTAGACTCAAACCCATTTACTATTACTCTAGTTTGTTTTTATACAACATATAAAAAGCTTTATGAAGATATTTTTCTGCCATTAAAAACTCTTACTATCACTTCACTAAAGTCCAAATACCACTTCTTTTTACTGGCAACTTTGTTAATCACTTTATAATTTGCAGTTGTCAACAATGAATGAACTGATACTATGAAATTTTTAGAATGCATGGACGTGCATGGACTGCAAACAGTGATTTTTTTTTGAATAATCAGGATCTATTTAGCTCTCATATCATCGTGCATAGTAAACAATGTAATAGACTGTCAATGCCACCAGCATGCATAATGAAATCTGACCTCGTTAAACAGATGCGATGAAAACGTAAAAAAACAAACTTGGGAAGATCAAGTAGAAAAGCCTGTTACATGCAGAAATATACAGATCTTTGTATTTCAAAGGAATGCCTGTGCACACTTACTAACTTTCTGAAAATAAAAGTGCTCTGAGCATGGCAAATCTCAAATAGAGACAGTATCTCCACATAACTTTGGTATTTATCCATAATCAATTATATATGGGTACAAAAAGTGAGAGCCCACACAGTCAGACAACTAACACTAATAAGAAAGATTTCCCTTTGTCTCTCACTTTTTTATTCAATTACCTTGCTGTTTAATCCTTATACAGCATAGTTACCATTTAAGACTTTGTACATAATTTCAAGTCTTGCCTGTCTGGTATTGTCTGCCATAGAAAACAGCAGCTGGAGAGAGCTCCTCTGTCAATGAACAGGGAACATAAAAAAATGTAGCTGTGACTATCCACTTACTCTGTTTGGGGTATGAGCGAATTTGAGGTGACCTACACTGACCTCCAGGGATGGTGATTCAACCACTTCCCTGGGCAGTCTGTTCCAATGCTTGATAATCCTTCTGTTGAAGAACGTTTTCCTAATATCCAATCTAAACCTCCCCTGGCACAACTTGGGGCCATTTGATCTCGTCCTATCACTTGTGACTCAGTGGAAGACACCAACTCCTGCTTCACTACAACCTCCTTTCAGGTAGTTGTAGAGGGCGATAAAGCCTCCCCTCAGACTCCCCTTCTCCAGGATAAACATCCCCAGTTCCCTCAGCCATTCCTCTTAAGACTTGTTCTCTAGACCCTTCACCAGCCCCATTGCCCTTCTCTGGACACGCTCCAGCATCCCAATGTCATTCTTGTAGTTAGGTGTCCAAAACTGAACACAGTATTCAAAGTGCAGCCTCACCAGGGCCTAGTACAGTGGCATGAACATTTCCCTACTCCTGCTGGCCACACTTTTTCTGATACAAGCCATGATGCCTTTGGCCTTCTTGGCCACCTGGGCAGACTGCTGGCTCATGTTCAGCCAACTGTTCACCAACACCCCCAGGTCCCTTTTCACCATGCCACTTTCCAGCCACTCTTCCCTAGACCTGTAGCACTGCATCGGGTTGCTGTGATCCAAGTGCAGAACCTGACACTTATCCATGTTGAATCTCATGCAAGTGGCCCCCATCTATTGATCCAGCCTGTCCAGATCCCTCTCTAGAGCCTTTATACACTCAAGCAGATCAACCACCCAACTTGGTGTCGTCTCCAAACACACAGAGGAAGCACTCGACCCCCTCATCCAGATCAATGATAAAGATCTTAAAGAGCACTAGCCCCACTACGGAGCCCTGCGGAACACCACTTGCAACTGGTCGCCAACTGGATTTAACTCCATTCAACACAGTTCTTCGAGCCCTATCATCCAGACAGTGTTTTACCCAGCAAAGAGTGCACCCGTCCAAGCCACGGACGACCAGTTTCTTCACGGGAATGCTGTG
>Ga0065711_1035554_pt1 | contig 22150 bp, 17 predicted proteins | sample Hoacrofraction12_FD_59098 | JGI IMG/M metagenome (GOLD analysis project Ga0065711, IMG submission 59098) | Hoatzin crop microbial communities from Cojedes, Venezuela - Epithelial fraction 12 v2 (version 2) | ecosystem: Host-associated > Birds > Digestive system > Esophagus > Crop | place... | reverse complement strand
CATGAGGAAGAACTTCTTCCCTCTGAGGGTGACGGAGCACTGGAACAGGCTGCCCAGGGAGGTTGTGGAGTCTCCTTCTCTGGAGATATTCAAGACCCACCTGGACAAGGTCCTGTGCAGCCTGCTGTAGTTGACTCTGCTTCGGCAGGGGGATTGGACTACAAGACCCACAGAGGTCCCTTCCAACTCCCACCATTCTGTGATTCTGTGATTCTGTGATTTTGTGATTCTCCAATATTCAAGTAAATCCTGTATTCTCCTTTTTACAAAATTTCTACATTTGAGCTTAGATAATTCTCCCAGTGGACGTTTCATCAAGACCAACACATTTCTGTGAAAAGTTTCAGTCCCAGTGAACTGACATTTTCTGATGGAAATCTTGCCCCAAACCTCTGAACTGTCTCTATGTACAGCTTTATGGTACTTAAGCAACTACCACCTCAGGCTCTACTTTAGATTGTACACATTTTCATCAAACTCTGATGTCCCTTGTGACTTTATGCAATCTCTGAGATGTAGCTAAGACATTTACAGTATATTTCTGTTCGTTGATTTAATTTGAAATTATTTCACAGCTTTAAGTGTTGTTTTTCTTATTATTCTTGATGTATTTTGACATTCAGAGAATTAGAGTTTAACCAGAATCCTTCAAATTGGAGAAGTTTAACAGCAAAGGAACAAAAGTTAAAACTTACTTGGAGGCTAGAAGGCAAAATCAGGGCAGCAGCTATTCAGTCATTCAAGTTAAACAAGGGGCTCTTTACTTGCCTCTGTGACAAGTACCTAAACGCCAAATTTCATAACAGTGATTTAAAAGGATTAAAGATTAGATTATTCATGTGTTATTTAAGTTTTTCTTTAAAGCAGCTGTTTAAAGTCCAGATCAAAATCCTATTGCGTGATATTCTGTAAGACACGTGTCAGCTTACTACCGTCAGCCCAAACACCTTCCTAGGAAAGAGATTTCTCCTGCCCTACTGTTTTACTCCTTTTCAGTGTAAGTCTTTCAGGGAGATTGAGCACAATTCTGGAAAACCGTTAAAAAAATTATCAAAAAAATTATCATCTAGAAAGATGGCTCTGAGCAGCCTGATCTAGTTGAAGATGTCCCTGCTCACTGCAGGGGTGTTGGGCTAGAAGACCTCTAAAGGTCTCTTCCAATCTGAAGCGTTCTATGATGCTATGATCTAGAGATCGTGCGCCCCAGATCTTGCCTGTAGATACTTCAGAAACTGTAAAAAAGCTAGATAACTTAACATGATGCTGTTCCTGCCGTGTAAAAAGGACTGTATTCAGCTAAAAAGAACTCTTTTTATTTAGTAACCAAATGGGTGCTGAAAAGCAGTGAGTGTCTCCGTACATCTACCTTGGGAGGCAAATACCACTGAAGACGAAGACCTACCTGGAAGGTAGCTGGCACAAGAAAAAGCAAGTATAAATGTGACATGAGTATGCTTAGAAATTTGGAAGAATTTTTAGGGGTTCTAATTAATTCATGTTCCATTAAGTCTATTGTCTGGTTTAATACTGTGTCATCATATGTGTCCTTCAGTGAGAGGATATATTCTTCCAAATATTTACAAATATTGCAGGTTTTTCATATTTCGTCTACATTTCTTACTCAATTGTCTACTTACAATTCCAGCTACTCATTCCTGAGCATTTTTAATAATTCCTTCTTCTTAAAAAGTATCAGAATATTTTCATATCGTTAGTTGTGCCCCCAGCTCATCTTAACCTGTGTGTGGGTATCCTGAGGTGTTTTCAGTGACATTTTCTGAAACACTAGAGAGAAAACTCAGCTCAAGGATTCAGAGAACGCAAAATTTTAAAAAGACGTTAGTGAAAATAGATTTAACCATTTTTTTTAACTGAAAATATAGTTTGACATCTAAGATTGTATTGAATATTTATAAGGAAAAAGGTGCAAATCTGGATTTTCTGCACTCAAGCTCCAAATTTTAGATCTTACTGCCAGACGCCTGATGGCATATCTGGTGTCTTGGCTGTAGTAAGAACTGGGCAAGTGTTGATCCAAGGCACAGAAAATAGCTCAGTTTATAGGAAATTCAAAGTACTTTACAATTTTCCTCTCTCAAAGTTTCAGAAAACTCTCAGAGAAAATATTGACTGTTCTGCTTGCGTTCTCCACATTAAGAATTCATATGAGTTTCTCTTTTAAATAATATAGTGTTTGATACAGTTTGACAGTGACAGGGAAAAGGGATAGAGGTGTGTATATTTTCTTTGAGTGTTTTCCCAAGGCAGTAGCCAATACCACAAGGCTAAGATTTAATCCCTGATTCAGTCTTCTGGGAGAAAGAAAGATCCAATTCATGTTCTGCAGCAGTTCGTTCCCGATACAGAAAGGTAGGATAAGGAAGACTGGCTAGCACTAGAGGGAAAATCTGTATATGGATAGGTAGGGTTATTCCAGTTGTCAGTTTATGTCAATGAAACTTCATACATTGCATGTTACAAGGATATACATAAACATCTGGCTATAGTAGATTACCGTCTTAAACCCTGGTCCCTTTGTGCTGGGCACTGACAAAAAAATACTGAATAAATAGGTTTTTTGCCTCTAAATTAAAAAGAAAACCAAAAGTTTGTAGAGGAAATGTATTTGTTTACTTGCCCAGTATCATCTACAAGGTCAGAAACACAGTGAAGATTAAAATTTTGTCCACTCAAATTCAATTTGCATTCAATTTATGGTGTAAACAAGACTTAATTTACATGATGCCTGGACAGAAACTGCTATTATATTAACTTTTTTCCTCCAGGCTACGACTATTGTTTTTAAATTAAGTGAAAAAGAATTGGAATAAAAAGTTGAATTCTTCCAAATTCAATGAGCTAAAAATTGAAAATAGTGTCCTTTGGGTCAGTAGAAACTCTTTATTCCATATAAAGGAAGTGATATTTGTTATTCTAGTCTTGTTTTTACATCAAGAAAAAAAAATTATTATTTTCAATGGGGGAAAAATCAAGATGACATTTTCATCAGTAAATTAAAAGTGTCCAGAGTTATTCCTTGCTACTGAAGCCAGCTATCACATATTGGACTCCGTCCATGCTCTTAAGCACTTTTAACCTCCAAAACCAAAGTAACCACAAGCAAAACGCCTGCTGAAAAAGTGCACTGGGATGTGCCAGCTACTAAACTCTGTCCTGTTTAAGAGTGCAAAAACATGAGCAAAATCACACCATAAAAGCTTAATGGGTAATAGATTTCCAGTGATTAGGGGCATTCCCTGATCCTTTAGAATCTACAAATATGAGTGCAGAATTTTCCAAATAATTAAAAAGCTCACATTCCTTTCAGTTTTGAAAATCTAGAGAAATTGTTAATATAGCAAAAGTACCAAGAGCTGTCATTATAAAATATATATTAGTAACACAGCATTTTAATATAAAATTTGTCCAAAAGTTTCAGCAGCTCTACCAAAGAGACAGAAGACAGACATAGAGCATACAATTTCTCCAAATATTCCATGGCAAGTCTGTGACAGAGCTAAAATTTCAAATCCAGTCTCCTGAATGCTGTTTCAATGGTTTCATGACAAATCTTCCTCACGAGGAAAAATAGATTAAAAAAACTACTGAAACACACAGATTGGCCTGGCATTTTTCACTACCGAAGTAGTCCAAGCATTTAGTTTCATAGTGTGGAGCAGTGGTGGGCAACATGCCTAGATTCTCAACAACTGTGAAAGCAAGAGTCCATTTATTTCTTTTTAGGGAAATATATGACTTTGTAGTCAGGACAGCTTGCGGTACCGTGCTGAAATGTAATCAGTTTTCAGTGTTCAGTGAGTCCCAGAGTAACTTTCTAACAGCAGCATTAGAAAAAAGACACTGCTTTTTCCCTAGGCTGTTTGTACCCCTAACATGTAATTTTGCCATTAGTGAAGTGTGATGAAAATTAAGTCACTTGTACAACCCAATATGCTCAGTCAATCAACCATTATTTTTTTTTCTTTGTTACAAACGCAGGGCTGTACTCAGCAATAAATTGGCTGAAGATTTCAAGCTGCTAAAAGCTTTTCAAGAGTCTTTAGCATTGCAACCACGCTACCTTCACCAGAGCTGTAATCTATAAATCCGAGGAGAGAGGAAGGTCATGCTAAGAAAGATTTCAGAGCCATAACCCAAGCTCATGCCTCGAAACATGTCTTCTACCACTGTGTAGATGGTTGACATTGCAGGCAGGCAGTTTTCTAGTTAATAGTGATATCACAAGCACTTAAGGAAGCATACGGAAGAGGACCTTCTAGCCTCTTATTTTTATTATATCCATTAATATTTGCAGCTTCTCTGCTTTGGTAGTGCAAGTGGCTGATGGAGTTCAGAGGCAGATTTGTGCAGAGATTACTAATAGGAATGGATATATCAGGACAGTCCAGTGGATTGTCTGGCCCAGTAGAATCCACCAGCAGCCAAAATTCGACAGCTAAAGAGAAATAAAGCTAACAACAATGCTTTGCTAATACAATCCCTCAGCCATGCTGTAGTCATCATTTATGGGATACTGGCCAAGAACCTGCTCCCTTTTTCCCCAGGGCTACCTATATTTAATTATGGCCTTAGGAATCCCTTCTCTGGACTTATCTGCCAGCATACCTTTTCTTTTCAAAGCCCTGTGCAATCAGAAGAATGACTGTCTGGACTTCTTCAACCAGTCATCTCAAGAAAAACAAGCTGATGGAACATCCTTTGAGCTCTAGGCAGTTCTTCATGACTGTTAATCATATCTACTGGAAGAAAACAGAACACACTCTAAGCAGTTGGTGATGGAAATTTCTAAGATTATACCCAAATTTCTTTGGAAAAGCATGGATCAAACAGTGCAGCATATGATGCATGGGAAGAGACCTACAGAGAGCAGACTGTGGGTTTCTTTCACTAGACCAGCTCTTCATGTTTCACCAGTGAACCATTCTGGTCTCCTGAGATTTTAGAAAAGAAACAGAGCACCAGGTCGAAAGAAAACTAACCTAGTGGCATTCTGTGATGGAGTGACTACATCAGTGGACAAATGAAGAGCTACGGATGTCATCTGTCTGGACTTCTGTATGGCTTTTGACACGGTCCTGCACAACATCCTTCTCTCTAAATTGGAGAGATATGGATTTTACGGGTGGACTGTTCAGTAGATGAGGAATTGGTTGGGTGGTCACATTCAGATGGTAGTGGTGAATGGCTCAATGTCCAGATGGAGATCAGTGACAAGTGATGTCCCTCAGGGGTCCACACTGGGACCAGTGCTGTTTAGTATCTTCATCAATGACATAGACAGTGGGATTGAGTGCACCCTCAGTAAGTTTGCAGATGACACCAAGCTGAGTGGTGCGGTCGACAAGCATGAGGGATCGGATGCCATACCCAGGGACCTGGACAAGCTGGAGAACTGGGCCCGTGAGAACTGCATGAAGTTCAACAAGGCCAAGTGCAGAGTTCTGCACCTGGGTCAGGGCAAGCCCTGGTATCAATACCGGCTGGGGAATGAAGGGATGGAGAGCAGCCCCGCTGAGAAGGAGTTGGGGGTACTGGTGGAGGAAAAGTTTGACATGAGCCACTAATGTGTGCTCGCAGCCCAGAAGGCCAACTGTGCCCTGGGTTGCATCCAAAGCAGTGTGGCCAGCAGGTCGAGGGAGGCGATCCTGCCCCTCTGCTCCACTCTGGTGAGACCCCACCTGGAGTCCTGTGTCCAGCTCTGGAGCCCTCAGCCCAGGAAAGACACAGAGCTGTTGGAGTGGGGCCAGAGGAGGCCACAAAAATGGTCAGGAGAACAGAGCACCTCTGATGTGAGGAAAGGCTGAGAGAGTTGGGGTTGTTCAGCCTGGAGAAGAGAAGGCTACTGGGAGGCCTTATAGCAGTCTGTCATTTCCTGAAAGGGCCTTATAAGAAAGGTGAGGACAAAATTTTTGGCAGGGCCTGTTATGATAGGACAAGGGGTAACGGTTTTAAACAGAAAGAGGGTAGATTTAGACTGGATATAAGGATGAATTTTTTTACATTGAGGATAGTGAAACACTGGCCCGGGGTGCCCAGAGAAGTGGTAGATGTCCCGTCGCTGGAAAAGTTCAAGGCCAGGTTGGATGGGGCTTTGAGCAACCTGACTAAGTTAAAGATGTCCCTGCTCATTGCAGGGGGTTGGGCTAGATGAGATTTAAAGGTCCCTTCCAACTCAAACTATTCTATGACTCCATGAATCTGTAAAAAGCTAAGCAACGCTGACATAGTTTGCTTGCTTGCTTATCTGTGAAGCAGAGATCAAGGAGACAAGTCAGACACTCCACTTCTGAAAATACAGAGACACAATAGAAGTTCTCCTATGCTTGCTGCTCATATTGCTAGAGGCAGTGGGTAGGTTGCACTGTCCCAGTGAGTCTGACCTCCTCGTGGATTACGAAGATCACAGTGCACAATACAGAGAGCTATCCTGTTGCTTATTGTATTACTGAGGGAATAGCAAAGCAAACAGCTGTAGTTTCCTTACTACAAACAGTGAATACATTGACATTTTTTCTAGGCTGAAGTCTTGAAAGCTGAAATCAAAATGTAGTCAGAGCCTCAGGATCTCCCCAGTCAGACATGACAAAGTGCAATAATGATGCCGGAGTTCTTTCTAATACACTGGTTATTCAGCATACTTCCACCTCTCTTCTACCCAGAGAGTCTCCTGCCCACTGCCAACATAAGCATGCTTGTTCAGGGTACCTCTTGACAACCCTGGCACAAATATGCCTTTCCAGCACAACAGCGATCTGCTCTCTCCCCAGCCCTTGCAGATACAGCACTTCACAGCTCCCTGAAATGTCCTTTTCGCTGTTAGTCTGCAGTCCAGCCTGTCTGCAAATGTCAGTGCCTGTCTCACTGCAAAACTGTGCCATCCTTATCGCTGCTTCCTGATGCTGCTCTGGGTGATCATTTCTCCTCCAAGACATCACTCACTCCAGCACACGAGGGGAGGGACTGGGGGAAATATTTTTAAATGGACAGCGGGGAGAAGAGCACCAGGGTTGCAATGCCTTGGGGACACTGCCCAGATGTTGCACGAGCTGCCATGCCAGGCTCATTTATATCCTCATGATGTCGTGTCACACTCGTCGTTATGCCCTGTTCACCTTTCCTCCGCTTGCACCACAGCTATTTCTGTACAAGTCATAGAGAAACTGGCTCTTCCTTGCTTCACAGCCTCTGTCAGTGATTACTTGTAGCTTACTCATTCCTTTAGAGCTAAAATTGGATTTGCACAGCTCTTGGGAGCTGTGTCTTTCTATATCTAACAGAAAACACTGCAGAAACTGCCTAAAAGCAACAATAATAGGAAGTAATTCATTATGAGAGTTGATTAAAACATGCTGTATTTAAAAATCTTCAAGCAAAATTTTCCAGCTATCTTTCCCATTATTTCCCTATAGAGAGGAAAATGAGTGTCTTTATCTGGATTTCTCTTCTGCTGTGCTATTCTAATAACTGCAACAAAATTATTTACCTATTTTAGAATAGTGTCATGCCTTGTTTCTTAAAACACAATGATACCTCACACGGCCTGTTCCCAAATATACTGAAGATACGCATTTCTTGCATCGTATATATTTCTAGTCTAATTAATCACAAACTTTGGGTTGAATATTCTTGCTTGAAGGAAGCCCCTTAAAGATTGCTAAAAGCCATGTTTTGTTCTTTTTTCATTGCCTGGATTTGGCTAAAAACTTTGCAGGGTAAACTAGCAAAAGAAGTATTTCTGACGCAGCCAGCTTACGGGACGCAGTGCAGCAAAGATACCAAGGAGACCAATGGGCTAAGGTTTTTCAGTAGGAACTAATTCTTTCATCTAATTACTGAAAACTTTGGGGTATTCTTTTCAGAACACAAATGTCTAGCTCAGTTACGGGGCTTGTACAGGAATAACAACAGTATATGTAACTTGTAGTAGCAGATACTTAAAGAGTTTTGGAAGGAATCAAGCATTAAGAAAAAGGCCAAAAGTTAATTAATGGTCTTGCAAGAAGACTTTTTCTATGGACAGGTGTTTTCCCTCAACAATTTCCTGCCAATGGTTCCTTAGTTCTTAGAGAAAATAAAAAAAAGACTATGGATCAGTACTTCAGGTCTGATACATGACGAGGCATGGACTATTCAGTTATGAGAATAAAAAAAAAGAAATTCAGTAGATGCTATTTCCACCTACATTTTCTGTCTCTAAATGCAGTGGGTTGTCTTGTTTGAGCACTGCTTGTAATTTTTTTTTCATAAAAATAAGCAACTCATAGAAAATGATTTTTCTACCAAAATGAAAATTTCCAGACATTTATTTTTGATCATACATTTTTTTTAATTAAAAAATTGAAAAGCCATTGAAATGTTCAAGAAGTTTCATTGCAATAGTGAAACAAAATGACATTCCCTCATTTCATATTTTTTCCATTTGAAGAGTGAGAAAATAAAAGTTTTTTCCCGTCTGCTTGAGTAAAATTAAATTTTGTTTAAAATTATTCATAATTTTCACTGTGCATTTTGAACTGTGAAAAATATTTCTGTTTTGCTTGAATGTTTTATAATTTCCAGTGATTTCCATTATCACATCATCTGTACGGTCTTAGTCAGGAAAGTGAACCAGAACAAGCTACACTGGAAATTTTTTACACAATACCCATATTCACTCCTGCTCCAGTTGTGACTGTGGTACTTTTCAATAAGAATTTCCACATAGGGGTTTAGCAAAGTTCAACTAATTGACTTTTAGAGTGCATTCAGTTCAAGCTTCCTGGATCCCCTCCCATGGATAAGTTCTGTTTCTGTATCCTTCACTTTCTAGCCCAACTTGCTTTGTAATGCCATACATTATTAAATACCTAATATAAAGCCTTCTTAAAATCACAATGAATAACTCTAATAGTAGAGGTGTCAAGTAAATATAGTGATTACTGTGAAGTTTCTAACTCATGAGGGAACAGTGATGCTGCATTAGTTGATATTTCTAAATTTCAGATGAAAGACGTTAATAAGTTCAAAGTATTATTATTCCTATCATTTGCAAAATATATTATTCCTATTAATTTCAAGGATTAGCATAGTTACAGTGCTCACATTTAAGATACATTTTTTTAATTATTTTTCAGTAAACAACAAAGCCACTGACACTGCAGTCAGAGCTATCAACCAAGCATTCATATACCAGCAGACCTAGACATACATAAAGCAGAAAGACAAGACTGAAAGAATCATTTCTGTTCCCAGCTTTCAAGCACATTATAAACAGAGCAAATAGTATATAAAACCAGGAAAAACACGTATCTGCATTTCCTTTTGCAGTACACAGTTAAAATGGATTTACACGCTTCACCATTGTCCAGCTAAGCCATATTTAGAACTTTTTCCCTTTTTCAATAAGAGCCTCTTCTGCTTGAAAATACTGATTAATGAGGAATGGCACATCACTAAGCAGTTACCCTTCCTTTACTCAATTGCTGTTCATTTTTCTTCTCCTTTTTTTTCCCCTGAGAAAGATATCATGTAAAACCATCACAGGGTAGCTACTGCAGCAGAAACAAGTAATCAAGGTCACTCTTGCCTCTGTAGAAAGGCCTGCTCCATGGAGAAAGATTCTTGCATGAGCCAGTGGCGTAGCTGCTAAGACACTTAAGGGAAAGAGCGGCACTCTGCAAGTTACCAGTATATATCAGTAAGAACGGTTTTCTTGATATCATTCTCCTATGAGGTTGTAAAGTTCCACATGAGAATTAATTTCACCTGTGGTGAGCACAACAGCAGCCCTACTGCCATGATGGAGGAGTCAGAGAATGAAGGGACCTATATTGGGACCAAGAACAAATATAGTCCAAATTTAGATCAGTTTTTACTGGACTACATGAACAAACTTTCCTGCTGTTGCTGGAGTGAATTCAGGTTTCTAACATGTTACAAGGAAATCAGAACCAGGCATTCATGGTGAAATGAGATTCTCAGTACTACAGACATCAAAAGACATTTCCAAAATGATAATCTAACCCGTCTGTGATTTCACTGTGAAGAAATTCATGCAAAATCAGTATAGAGCAGCTCAATTTCAGAAAAAAATACAGCAATTGAAACTTTATTACCTGAACTTTGCTGCAAAGGAACAGAAACATCTTTTGCTGTTTGAGACGGATATTTATATTACAAAAATTAAAAGCTTCTTATTACTGCTAAAACACACAGTGTAAAAATAAGACAGCATTTGAAATTAAATATTCTGATGTCACTGTTATGTATGAAACCAGTTTGTTAACATAGCTAAGGTCAGACTGAAAGGATAGGATCCATTTATTGAAAAAACTTTGCAGAATTGACCTGCAAAATATAAATATTGCTAAATTTATCAGTTTGTAATCAGAGATTGCTTTCAGTTTGGAAGTGACCAGAGGAGGCGAATTTTCTGCCAAAACAGAAAATGGAGATTTAAATCAAACAAAGCTTTTGATATATATGTCTTAACTGGATTGAATTATTTTGACTGATACATAAAATAACTCCAATTTAATTTAAAAGACACTTTCTTTTTTTCTTTTGAGATTAAATTGCACTTTGAAATCTAACTATACTAAAAAATGTTTTAAAGACATCAGATAAGAAACATACCTTGTGTTAAACTAAATGTTCTCTTTGCCTCCAAACTATATTTAAACACTTTTAAAAAATTATTAGCAGACTAAAAATTAGTTTATATTCTCACAGCTGTAAATGAGTTGAGCACATCCCTTACCACAAGTGCCAGTATTGGTATTCACTGAGTCCAAGAGAGCTCAACAACTTCAGCATCATTTCTGCAAAACAGATCGGAAAAAATAACCAAGTATTCAACCTACTGCGATGAATTAGCATGAGAGCGAAGCCCAGAGGCCCATTAGTAGATGGTAGAACATGAAACCACCTTCTTGCTACGCCACTGCAATTAGAGTGGCACTCCTTTGTTCAGCAACACACCCAACTCACCGTGTTTTGGATTTCATGGTACATCAGTAGATTTCACTGTCTTACACTGCTTTATCTTATAAAGATTCTCCTTTCAGTGTTGTCAAACCGTTTCTAGATGCTTCTCAGACAGCCAGGATAAAATCACTCCTCCGTGTATTGGTATCGAGACAGGTCAAGAGCGACTGTCAGACTACCCAGACTTAAGACCAGCTGTTAGACTTATTTATGCTGTTTAAATTCAGAGTAATGCTACTCAGTTCAGTGCATCACTCCAGTTTCATTTCGCTGCCTAGTTACATTACCTCATTTGCATCCTGTGCTAAATCATCATCCATAGGACCTTCTAAGCTTGTTTTTTCTACAATGTAAACAAATTATTTTCTGTTATTTACCAAAAAAAAAAAAAAAAGATATGAAATGTTTAGACACAATCTGTAGTTCCAGATTATTTGGTTATGTCTTTCTGGCTGCTCGAATTCGTCTGAGGAAACAAATACATATAACAACGCCACTTCACATTTTGATTCAGGAGGGATATTTTGTTGTTTAGATGAGTCACTATGTCATATCACATTATCGAGTGGCCCAACCCCATGTTCCTAATTCACAAAAGTCTGTCTCCTTGTTCAAAACCAAAAGTGGCATAAACCTGTTTAGAATTTAAGTTGCTGGCAGTTCCTAAAATGGCTTTCCAGTAGAATAATGAGAGAGACCAGTGGGGTAAGAAACATTATAAGTGACTGCACTGAATAAAGCATAATAAATAGTTGCTCTGTCCCTGGCAGGAGACTGAATTGCCAGAGAACCCTGTCATGCAATGTCTTTTATGGCAAGTCATAAATTAAAAGAGATCTTTATTGTGAAATCTTCTGTCACTACAAGGAGGAAGAACAGTATAATGCCACATTTCTTTCCAGGATTGCAAATCAAGGCCAAAATCTCTCCTAATGTAAATGATGTCAATCCATTAATTTGAATTGAGTTTTACCCACGTTTATCAGCAGAAAAAGTCGTAAGCAGTTTCTGTTTTAATTTAATTGAAGTATTGATTCTTCAAAATTGTTACATTAAATAGTATTTTGGTTACCAGTGTCTCCCTGTAAAAGACAATCTGGCACAGAAAGCTGATGCTGTGTGTAAGTCAATGGGAGTAGACAGGAGGATAGGCATTAGTGAGATGAAAAAAAATGCTATTTGAATGTAAAAGGCCAGAGAAGTATCTGTCTTCTAGTGTAATTTCCTCAGATGATCAGCAGAAATTACTACAATCAATTACAGCCAACACAAAAAGAAATCTAGCAACAGCTCCAAAATAAAACATTACTTATTTTACTAATCTTTCTCTCTCACTGCTTATAACTTTAGGGGAATCAAAGACCTAAGTTAGGTTTAGCTTAGGTGGAAATAGCAGCAAGTTCCCAATGCATCTTCTTCAGAATTCCAGAGGTGCCCATCAGGACAACCAAATTTTTAGTCACATTTACAAAGGCATGACAACATTGTACAATGACAAACAGTGCTTGAGGCTGCCCACATACCATACAGCCTGGACTTATGCTCCAGGAAAATATGTTCCAAGTGCAGTTTATGTGTTTTTTCCATCCATTTTGTCCAAATCTCTTTCTTTACTGTCAAATTTATTTCTTTCAGTAGCATATACATACACGTACGTACATATATTTATGTGCATACACACTTGTGTATGTATATTTGGGAGGAGGCGGAACTGACTCAAGTTTCACTCCACTCAGGACTGAATTCCCTTGCATAGCCTGTTGTTGTTTTGCCCTATTCCAGGCACGAATAATATCTCTCAGTTTATTCCTGCAAGCCCAGACTACGCTGCAGATTGCATCTGTGTTTAGTACCTTATACTCTTCTGCTGCCTTGGCCAGTCATATAAACTGCAGAGCCCTGTTGCCACCGCTGCTCACCGTTCTTTCATTCAACTCTGAGAATATTTGTATAAGTGGCTCACCTGTATTCAATAAACATTATTGGAAAAATAGGCCCTAGATGATGTTGTGAATATTCTCATCATCTTAAAAAATCAGATTTGTGAAGTGGGAGGAATACAAACAAATGTGGGCAACAGAGCATTGCTCTTGAAATCATTGAGTCCTTGGAAGCATGCAGCTAGGTGTGTGTTTCTGCTGCATTGAACTGACTGGGCATGGGTCAGTGCTACTCCAGAAACTGTGCAGGTATCTTAGCAAGGTGTGCACCAGAACTAAGGTACCTTGCCTTTCAGCAGCGCTAAAGACCGGCGAGGACTGAAACTGGCTTGTACTTAGCCAATTCAGATCACAGCATTGTAAACGTGTATCTGCACACACACACATCTATCTAAGTAGACATATCCACACATGCTGTCTGCAAGGGTTAAAAATTAAATTGGCAGATGGCCCTTGAACTCAGAGCATATTGATATCAAAATAAAGTAGACCAAATCCTTGTGACCAATAGTTCAATTTAGAAGTACTTCTTTCTAGCTACAAACACACTTCTAACAGAGGAATTTTCTGTCAAGAGAAAAAACCTCAGTATTTCCTCAGTGACAAATGTTCTCATACCAGCACTTACTTGGACAGAGGAAACTGGAATTATTCATTTATTCCCCCACAGTGAAATTCCGTTGAACGCTATGAACTCCTTCTGCCTTCAAAAGGAGCTACTCACTCCCGTACGCTTACTGTGAGCCAGACTATGATTTATGGTTTCGTATCACTAATCAGATATTTCCCTCTTGTATTCATGTAATTATACCATATTAATAAACCTTGACTTTTAGACAGAAGCTCTATGAGGTGTATTCTCAACGTGATACACATGTAACTCCCCATAGCATCATCAGTAGTTAGGCACACATGAGAATTGATTATAGCCTTAGGTGTTTAGCCATTGCTAGCTTACTCTTAGACACTCTGGTGACTTCTCAAGCACCAACACACATACTGCAGTTCCTCTTTTTGCTGAAAAACTTCCTAGGAACAGTATTAAAAAGATCAATTTATGCAAAATAGAATTTTAATCTAGAAAATGCAGATTTGAGGCACTGCATGATGAAAGAAGTAACCTCAAAGTACAGTCAAAGAGGTTACAAAAGTAGGTCACAGAGATCTGGTTTCCTAGGGAGCTTCTGTACATTAGAAAAATGTAAGCAGTTACTGGCAGCTCCAAACTGCACGCATTAAATATATCTACAAAGGATTTTGACAGGTCTCTACAAATCTAAGACTTCCTGTCCCTACAGAACGTTTCCAGTTTTATGGCAAGATAGAGGCAAGAAGCAAGAATACTTTCTTTACAACAGTTCCGACGTGAATGAACAGGCCTTTGGACAAATATTCATTTATGCTAAGGTCACTTGCAAACCTCCAGATAGTCTAAAAATATTTTTATGTCATTTACTACCTTTTCATTGTTTTTTTCTATAAAGATTGGATATTATGCCCCAGTATGATTATATTGGTGATACATTCTGCTGCAGAATTCAAAGTTAGATCAGAAACACTCAGCTAACTGAGCTGAAGATCAGGTATGGGTTTGCTGTGGAGGGAGGGGGAAGAAAAAAAGATCGGCCTGTGAAAATCTCTCTCCAGGACAAATTCCATTAAATGAGCTGCCTTCCACAATGAAAACTGAGAAATTCTGTTTGAGTATTTTGTCTCAGTTATGTTCAGAACCAAAGAGGACATAAGTGACTGGAAACGAATGATGATCCAAGATGGCAATCTAGTACCTAAATGTCTGAAGCTGTATCTAAGCCCATCCCCTAAGGCCATCTCAGAAGGTAAATTCTTCCTTTTTTGCTGAGGGAGACAAAGGTTCGGTGTCTCCTTCTGCCAGTTCAGGTGTGGCTCTCTGACATCCCAAGCTAGCCACCACCACAGAGGATTTCAGTTTGTACCCAGATGTTCCAAACAGTGTAACAGAATATCTGAAATGTTAAAAGCTTTCATGACTCAGGAAAGCCACTTCCCACATCACTTCTCTCCCAGCAGTTCACAGGAAGAAAATATTCACAGCTACCAAAACCATTATATCAACCGAAGGTCACAATGTCTAACTCAACTTTTCACTTCTGCGTCTGTTGGAGAGTTACTGCATGGATGCTCTTAGACACATGAATGTCAAAAATAAAGCAGGGCCAGATGCCATCGTCGCCAACCCTTGGACAACGGTGCTGATGTCGTTCTGTAGATTGAGCCAGTGGATTCTTCCTTCTTCACCAGCCTAATAGGACTCTGCACCAAGTGCATCCATCTAAGCACTAAAAAGGGAGGAGTAAACTTTACCTACATTCAAGTGGCTCTGCATTTTAACTACAAGCCACCAGAAAAAGTACGTAGTTAATTTGTTATGATCCCGAACTTAGCATCCAGACATGGTCACTATTTATTTATATTTATACTTTTAAAAGGGAAAAGTAAAAATGGATGTTTGTTTTCTTTTGTTGTTTTTCTTTAAAGATTTGTAATAACTTCTAGCTTAACTTGATTCTGTTGTTTTCTTATCCAGGTCTTTATAAGACCAAGACACATTTGATAATAAGCTGGAAAAAATACCATACAGTTGAGATAGACCACCTTAAAATTTAAAACAAGGTTACTCTGAAAATATTAACTACTAGATCTGTTTATGTTTCAGGTTTTGCTTTTTTTCATACTTATTTCCTATTACTTAGAAAGATTTGCTCTTTAAATAACACACTAATGAGGATGTCCTAAGATGTTCAAGTTTATTTTAATTACCTCGTGTTATTAAAAAGGAAAAAAAAGATCTAAGAGTTCAGGACAGCAAAACATAGCTCTTTTTTCTTCTGTAAAATTTAAATATTTTTGAAATCAGCAGTAAAATGCCGGTGTCTTGCACAAGGACATCTCCCTTTGTCCCATGAATGCTGAAATATCAAGTGGTACTTCCATGTTAGTGGGTCAATATACCTATAATAAAAATGTCATTTCCTCAAATGCAACTGTGTTTTCAAGTTCATCATGATTCCAGAAACGGAAAGCATCAAAAGTTTATCTATAACCAGCTCAAGTCAGAGGTTCAGTTGGTGTCACTCTGTGTAACTCCTTTACAGTCAGCACTACCTGACCCCATTTTATGTCAGCTGAGAGTCTGGATGTAAGATAGAATGGTGACAACATCTAAGCACTAAATTCTGAATCTAAGCCCTTGCATTGTTTTAAATTTTTTGGTTATCAAGCAACATGTTATATCCTGTATTTTCTTTGTTTTATTGACTTGGGGTTGGAGGGTAACATGGTGAAAATATTCACAAGGATAGTAAGTGAACACCCCTTCACGCTTTTGGGTGCTTGTGGATTATCTCTTTAAAAATACAGTAATAAACAGTCCCTTCAGCGACTCAGCTCAAATAAAGTGATTCATCCATGGCATGATTTTATGAGTCTAGCTACATGGAGTTATGTACATAAAATAAGAGCTACCGTATTTGCGCAGTGTAGTTCTCTGAACAGTCTACTTTATAAAATGTATAGTATGTACCAAATTACTTTACAAAACATACAGTAAGTTATACACATGCTGTTTGTACCCACATACATGTACATCAGATGGGCGGAATCAGAGAATAAATTTTTGAAATTTACTAAAACTTTACTCAAGAGTTTGATTTTCAGAAAGTGCTGAGAAGACACTTGCAGAAATTCAGGAATCTTGGTGTGATCACCCACAAACTGAGACATTAGAAAATGACGGGAAGAGATTTTGAAAATCATAACTAAATGAAAAGTTAATGTTGTTATTACTTTCATGCAGAGACTTCTTTGTCTGCAGCGATACCAAGACACTTGGAATTTTTCTCAGAGCAGGACTTTGCGGCTAGTAGCTCAGTGCCATACTGTGTATCACTTTGTCATTTCACTAGAACTGGAATGCAAGAAAAAGTCAATATGTGGAGCTTCTGATGTACAGATGCAATTCAATAATTCACACTGGTGTAATTGTACATTGCGGTTGACTGCTGCTTTATAGGATCTTAGAGGACTTTGCTGGAAAGTCTGTAATAAAATGATCATTGCTTTAAACCACTGTTCAACCTGTTCTCCTGGAAAGGAATATCTTCCACAGTAAAGAAAACATATAGGGTTTGCTTATCTTTTATCAGGTATTCCATGTAGTTGAGTTTATCTGCTTGTTTTGTACTTAAAGTGCCCATTTCTAATCAAGTGTTCAGTGTTTTTTTAGGCACCTGGTTCCATTTGTTTCCTCTGCAATATTTGTTATTACCCATGACATATCTTTTTCTTAGACTGCTAAGCAAAGCAGAAGGCTAGTCTAGAGCAGCATTTCTCTCCCCAGGTAATTTAGATGAGATCAATATTCATTAACATTGGTAATTCACCATACAACAGGACAGTGCTTTAAAAAAAACTCTAAAAGGCAGACCAGCAGAGAAGGAGGAAATTCTACTCACATGGATAAGACATGCCACATTCGTTTTGTACACCCTCATTGGGCAAGCCACGTCAGTGTTTAATCACTCATATTGCATTTTTTTCCTTCTGTCCAGTTGAAAGGTCTTTTTTTGTGATTTGCATCCGTTGCCTCTTCTCCTTTTGCTGTAAGTCTCCTCAATCCTGTTTGCTGGATTCTTCATTCCTCCCTACGAGCACAACTTCTGCCTGGCCCACTTCCAATCTAGGCTCACTCCCAACATTTTTCCTTCTTCTTCTGCTGTGAGATTGAGTTTCTGATAGAAATCACATGGTCACAATGATTTCTTTCATCTTTACCTTCACCAACATTATGTAATAGATTCTTTCTTCGTAACATCTCTGTGATACAGCATTGCCTACCCATGTAAATCGGTAAAGCATTTAGTGAGGCTGTGATCATGCTGAAATTTAAATTTGTGGAAAAACACATGGAAAATCCAGTGTAACTGGATTTTCTATATTGAGTGTTATGTGCACAAGCACAGAGCAGTCTGATTGACTGTATTTTTATTTTAATTGATGCTACTGGGGGAAAAGACTAAATTTATCTAGTAATATCACATTTTTTGTGAAAACACTAAAACAGCAAGAAATAGAAACAATTTGAATTAAACAATTCATTCTGAAATATCTGAGTTTGCATTTGACTGTATGGCGGCTTTTCATTGCTTGATTGCAATGAATTTTTTAAAACTTAAGGTATTTACTACCATACAATTTTTTTATACAAAATAATCAGAAGGAACAAGAAGATTTTTCCTAAATACTTAAATCTATCTATATTTCTCACAGGTGGAAAGACTTTGATTGAAAAACATCATTTATCTTTATTCATAAATCTTAAAATATTTAGTATGTTTAAACAGGTCTACAGTCTCATCCATTTCTTTTGTGAAAGAAGTAACAGTAGATGAGACATATTTCCTTTTCAACAAAAACTAGGCCATTACATATTAGCTGTGAAGTCTGCAACACTCTTAACTCAGAAACTCCAATGGCTTCACTAGAGATAAGCCGAGACCTGGGATTCAAAAGAACTGAGTTCTGATATACATTTTAAGGTTATTTATATCTTGTTCTAAGTCCCACGAGTTGGACCTTTCTCATGGGCCTGAGGAACTTGATCCGTTACATTGTGTTTTTTTTAGTTTTTATCTTTTACTTCTTGCTCCTGATACATAATTAAAATGATAACACAGCCATGGTGAGATGACAGTAATAAGCCTTTAGAGCAACAGAGGCGTTACGTGATACTAATACATTCATAAATCAGAGACCAGATACAAAAAACAAATTACTAGAATGTACCCAATCTTTTTTACTAATGGCTTTCCAAGATGAATTTAATTAAAACAATGACAGTTTCAAGAAAAGGAAAGAAATGGAAATACCATAAAATGGTATGGCCAAAAGACAATTATCCATGATGACATCTTACCAGCCCTTAAGATCAAGAACATGATGACAAAAGAGAACATCCTCAAGAAATTCGTATAGTTTTCAGCTTGACTAGATGGAGGTTTGATACAGTTCTTCCTTCTGGAACTGGGAGTTTTGCTACTCCCTGGGGACTTCTGGAAGATCACCATCCACTTTGTTTTGAGCCTGGTATTCACTTTCTGATGGCTTAACTATTTCAAAGCATTCTTTCACTATCCTACCTTGAGAAATGCTGCATCAAAACTTTTTTTTTCTTTTTTAATTGAAAATACAGTTTCTACATCACCTACTTGTTTGAAAGTTTCTTTTTTTTTTTTCCCTGAAATGTTTCATGCTACCGGATTCAGGTTTACTTGTTCTCAACTTTCTTGTTTCTCTGAACTAAATTACTTTGAACTGACCTGAAATATTTTGGGTTTTTTTAATGGAGTTTAATATTAAACTATATTTCTTTATTTGGTGCTTTTTTTTTGGACCACCAAAATTGTTCGAAACTACCATATGAGAAAAAATATGGAAATAAAAAAATCTGAATTTGTAAATGAAAATGCAGTTGTCTTGGAAGAAATGAAGAATTAGTTCTTTTCACCCTAAAAACTCCTTAGAGATTGGTCAGGATGTTTTGAATTTCTTAATAGTATTTGCTTATTCAAACGTTCTTTAAAAGTTTTGATGAACACAAAATGTATGAAAACTATTTCTTGTTTACCTGTTTCTTTCTAAGATTTTTATGTCATGTATGTGTTTTGAACTTTCATTTTCTTCTCCTTCTGCAGTCATCACCAAAAAGTTTACAGCTCATGACAGTATTCATTTCATGATGTAGCCAATTGTTAAATTCCTTCAGGATTGATTATCAACCGGTTTAATGATGGGTTTCCTTGCCAGTTTTAATATGCTTGTTCATTCCTCCAAGGTAACTGAATGTCATTTTGCACATTACTTTAGACTGAAATGATAATAACATTAATGTGTCGATAATATGATAATGTAGCCCTCAAAATTAGATTCCAGCTGCTTGCACTTTGCTGATTGGCCACATCATTTAGCAGGAGGAATTAATTGTGAAAGACTAGCAATTTTATATAAGTAAATGTCCTTAAACTTGTGTGTTATTAGAGCAAGTCTGAAGGAGGTCCCCTAAAGTTAAAGCAGATTTATACAATTAAATTGAGAAAACTGATCTCTGCATGTGTAAAAAAATTAATAAAATACCATAGACAGTTTTCAGCCACTCTGATGGCTGTCAGATACGCTATTTAAATCAAAAACAGAAAGAAAATCAGCATACAGGGTAAGCATAACTATTCTTTGGTTTTTTCAAACACTTGATTTCCACAACAAAATAAATACCGCTTTGCATTGACTTTGTGTTGCCAGCAGTTTCTGATCAAGGGATAATTATTTCAAAGACTAGTAAGTTCAGTCAAGCATCTTGACTTACCAAGTAGTCTCAGTTTATATGAAGACCTCACTTTTATCGCAAGTATAGAAAATCAGTATCTTTCATTAATTTAATTAATGTCACTATTCTATATTCTGAAGACAATTTTTAGACTCTCATCTTTGTATTGACCATGGTGCTTTACCTAGGTAAAGCAAGTCTAACTGGGACTTGTAGGAAATATCAAGGAAAAATAAGACAATATGCAAAGTATGAATTGCAGTGGCCAATAAGGCGTGTTGCATCATTTACAGTGAGTAAACACAACTACTTGTCCTCTGCAACCTACATTGTGTCTCTACCCTCTGCAGCACACATGGATGAACAGTGTTTTGCAACTTGTAATGAGTTATCACAATGTGATAACCTGCTTGAATGTAACCACAGGTGAATGACAAGTCCACTTTTATTTGTATTAGACAGAATGGAAAGAAATTTAAATGTCCTTAAATCTCAGCAGCTTTAAGTAGACTAACAGGTACTACTAATCACAGATCATTCAGTGACCACTTGCAAAACAACTGCATTTTAAACAGTCAGATTTCACAGTTCCAAATCACATGGGTTAAAAATGTGTTTAAAAATGCATCCACAGAACTTAGTTTGAGTCCAAAAGCTTTAGGAATGAAAAACTTGATGAATGAAAAAGACAGATTCTCATCTGACATTAAATCAACAGGACTCCACATCAGTGGAATATCTGTCTCCAGATACATTTTTCATTGCCAGTGAAATACATATATATGGCTTCGACTGACAGTGGAGAGTTCAGATTAAACAGAGGTTTGAAGTGCTGACTCAACATATGGCTCCATTAACTGAATTGCAATGAGCTATTTTTAAAGCATAAATTAGAAGTGACTAACACTTACATGTGTAACTATACGTATCGATCAGCAGCAGAATGAGAAATACAAGTGTATTTGGAAGAGCACAAAGCAGACATGTTCGTCATGTCTACAAAGACATGCGTTTAAGTGACTGAGCAGGAACTCTGGGACTGAGCAGCATTTGATTTGAAACCTTCCATCTTACTGAGCACTAAGCACAACCAGATGGCAAGTCATATCCTAATGTTAACAGTTTACTTTTCCTCTCTGCTTCCATAACAAGTTGCTCCTAGTTCTTGAAGGGCTTTGAAAGAAAAGTGGCTGATCTATAAACATAACATTGTTTAAACTAACAAGGTGTTTTGGAATTTTTTTCGGGGGGCGGACGGTGGGGAAGGGTTTCTGTAACACTGTGGAAGATTATGGATTCAAAAAGTGAAGTCCATTGTCCATTTTCCGTGTCAATTCTGGGATCCGGGGAGTGGGGCAACTACTGTGCTTCTCCTTTTCCTTTACCCTTCTATAGCCAACCTCTGCTTCTGGAAAAAGGACAGGGTGTTTCTATCCTCAGTCAGATTTTCTCTCCTCTTGGATGATATATTTATTATTATTTAATTTGATATATAATTAAAACAGTTCACTACCAACTTCATCTAGTTATGAGTTTACTGTTCTGTAAGTTTTGGCACTACAGTAATGAGATCTACAACAGCTTTTCATTTAGAGGACTGGAGAAAATGCATGTGGTTAATTTAACGGCAGAACTTCTAAAGTTTAAACCGTAGGAAAAGGCTGGAATACCTCACTCACAACTCCTTTCAGGCTCTGTGTCCATTCTTCACGAAGTCATTACAAAAATCTTGAATTCTTAATAATCTGATGTTTTGACACTTTCGGCGCTGAGTCTAGTTGGAGGCCTGTAACCAGTGGTGTCCCCCAGGGGTCAGTACTGGGCCCAGTCTTGTTTAACTTCTTCATCAACGACCTGGAAGAAG